>JAEEGL016820108.1_pt1 | contig 42485 bp, 29 predicted proteins | sample 9134231 | NCBI WGS metagenome assembly JAEEGL01 (sample SAMN16246548, study PRJNA631951) | gut metagenome | biome: gut microbiome; feature: rumen; material: fiber-attached | host: Bos | place: Iran: Karaj | collected 2018-10 | reverse complement strand
GCAATGGGGCATAGGTCCTCAGGAGAACCGTTACCGCTGGCCGCACTGGATGTGGATGGACTATGACCAGAACTGTTTCGGTACGGATGAATTCATCAAGTTCTGCCGTACCGTGAATACAGAGCCTGTGATTGTGGTGTCCGTCCATTTCGAACGCCCGGCAGAGGAGTATGACTCCATCCTGCAGGACGCCGTCAACTGGGTGCGATACTGCAACGCCCCTGCGACTGACGAGTGGGGTGCCAAGCGTGCCGCCAACGGCCATCCCGAGCCCTACAACGTTAAGTACTGGGAGATCGACAACGAGATGTGGGAGATGGGCATCGAGCGCTATGAGAAATGCGTCCGCGACTTCTCCGTCGCGATGCGCGAGGTCGATCCCAGCATCAGGATCATCGCCTGCGGCGGCTTCCAGGAGGACGAACAGTTCCTGCAGCGTTCCGGAAGCTATTTCGACTACCTCAGCCTGCATCACTATGAGCAGCAGGGCGGCTACGCCACCGGTCCCAGGCGTCTCGGCGAGCAGTATGACCGCTATGCGCAGATGATCGCCGACTGTCCCAATCCCAACATCAAGCTCTTCATCTCCGAGTGGAACCTCCAGAGCATCGACTGGAAGACCGGCCTCTTCGCGGGCGGCTTCCTGAACACCTGCGAGGCGCGCGACGTAGTCGCGATGGGCGCCGCCGCGCTGTTCATCCGCCGCACCGATTCCCCGGACTGGAACAACGCCTTCATCAACTTCGACTACAAGGACGTGTTCGTGGCCCCGAACTATCAGGTGACCAAGCTCTGGTACGACCACTTCTCTCGCTATCGCCTTGATTTCAAGGGAGATACCAAGGACCTCAGCGTGGTTACTACCCTTTCCGAGAATGGCCGCGACGTCATCGTCAAGGTCGTCAACCCGACGGAAAAGGCTTACAGCCTCGATGTCGCAGGCGACTGGAAAGGCATCGCATCCGCAGAATACGAATACTATGCTCCCGGCGCGCTCGATGTAGCCAACAGTATGGAGAAGAAGGACGCAGTGGCCCTGAAGAAGGCCTCTCCCAAGACTTCGGACGGCAAGGTCGTCCTGGAGGTCGAACCCTACTCCGCCGGAGTACTCACCATTGCCAAAACATTCTGAACCATGAAGATACTGTTTCTCGCCCTCGCTCTCGCAGCTTCGGCCCCCCAGGTGAAGGTGACTTTCTTCACCCCCAATACGGTCCGCATCCAGAAGGCTCCTGACGCCTCCGGCTTCCATGACGGAAGCGTCGCCGTCGTCTCGGAGCCCGGAAATGTCAAGGTTACCCGGAAGAGTTCCGGCGGCTCCACCGTCTATGCCACTTCCGCATTGAAAGTGACGGTGGCCCCGGACGGCTCCGTGAGCTATGCCACGACCTCCGGCAAAGCGCTTCTCAAGGAAGGAGAGTTCTCCTTCACCGAGCGTACTGAAGGCCTCGACAAGGGATCCTTCATCACGAAACAGGCCTTCCTTCTGGAAGCGGGGGAGCCCTGGTACGGCCTGGGCATACTCCAGGACGGACAGCTCAGCCTCAGCGGCAAGACCCGCTACCTGAGACAGGACAATACCGAGGATTTCGTGCCGTTCGTACAGTCCGTCAAGGGCTACGGCATATTCTGGGACAATCCTTCCACGGGTACGTTCACCGATAAGGATGATGTCGCCTCCTTCGAGTCCGAGGTAGGGAAACAGATTGATTATTACTTCATTTACGGAGGCAATGCCGACGGTGTGATAGCCGGGATGCGCGAACTGACCGGCCACGTGCCGATGCTCCCGCTGTGGAGCTACGGCTATATGCAGAGCCGCGAGAGGTACAAGAGCTCGGCCGAGTACCTCGGCGTGCTCCGCGGCTACCGCGAGCGCGGCATCCCCATCGACTGCGTCATCCAGGACTGGCAGTACTGGGGCAACAACTACCAGTGGAACGCCATGGAATTCCTGAGCGACGATTTCCGCGACGCCCAGGCGATGATAGACGAGACCCATGAGCGCAATGCGCACATGCTCATCTCCATCTGGGCCTCCTTCGGCCCCATGACCAAGCCTTTCCGGGAGCTGGATGCCAAGGGACACATGCTGCATTTCGGGACCTGGCCGCAGAGCGGCCTCACCGATTGGCCGCCGCGCAGGGACTACCCTTCGGGCGTCCTGCCTTACGACGCTTTCAGCGCAGAGGCCCGCGACATCTACTGGAACAATCTCCTCCGCCTGGAGAAGATGGGAATTGACGGCTGGTGGATGGACTCGACGGAGCCCGACCATCTCGACTACAAGGACTCCGACCTGGAGCAGATGACCGGGATGGGATCCTACCGCAGCGTGCTCAACGCCTTCCCGCTCATGTCCGTGGAGGGCGTGACCGAAAAGCAGCTGGGCGTGTCCGGCAGGCGCCCTATGGTGCTGACGCGCTCGGCTTACGCCGGGCAGCAGCGCACCGGCGCCAACACCTGGAGCGGCGACGTCCAGTCGACCTGGGATGATTTCCGCCACCAAATCACCGCCGGACTCGGCTTCACCCTCACCGGCAATCCCAATTACAACTCCGACATCGGAGGCTTCTTCCCCGGAGGATACAACAAGCCCGGCGCGACTGCGACATGCTCGCAGAATCCTCTGTTCCAGGAACTTTATGTCCGTTGGCTGCAGTTCGGCCTCTTCAATCCCATGATGCGGAGCCACGGCGAGTCCTCGCGCCGCGAGATCTGGGAGTTCGGCGCTCCCGGCGAGCCGGTGTACGACGCCATCGAGAAGAGCATTCGCATGCGCTACGCCCTTCTCCCTTATATCTACAGCACCTCCTGGCAGGTGTCGTCTGCCGACGACAGCTTCATGAGGGCCCTCTTCATGGATTTCCCGCAGGACAGGAACGTCTGGAATCTCGGAAGCGAATTCCTGTTCGGCCGCTCCCTGCTCGTGGCTCCCGTCGGCAAGGCCCTCTTCACCGAGGAGACGCGACGCTATTCTGAGGAAAAGGTGGACTGGACTGCCTCCAAGACCTATGATGTTTACCTGCCCGCCGGCGCCGACTGGTACGACTGGTGGACAGGCGAGCGGGTGAAGGGCGGCCGGACCGTGTCCGCCGCCGCGCCGCTCGACCGCTGCCCGCTCTACGCCCGCGCCGGCGCCATAGTCCCTCTCGGTCCCGATGACGTCCAGTACTGCAACGAGAAGCCATGGGACGAACTGACGGTCCGCGTGTATCTGGGCGCCGACGGCCGCTTCACCCTCTACGAGGACGCCTTCGACGGTCAGGAATACAAGTCCGGCGAGTATGCCACGATAGATTTCAGCCTGAAGGGCCGCAACCTCACCATCGGCACGCGCAAGGGCTCGTTCCCCGGAATGCTTGAGAGCAGGCGCTTCCATCTCCTTGTCTACGACGGCAGGACCACTTCCGAGCAGTACGTTCTCTATACCGGCAATCCTTTGACCATAAAACTGTAGTGAATATGAAGAAGATTTCCCTTGTCCTCCTTCTGGCCGTTTCCTGCCTGGCGCTGCGCGCGCAGGACGTCCTCTGGTATGACACTCCGGCCGAGGCTTGGCTGCAGGCCCTTCCGCTGGGCAATTCCCACATGGGAGCCATGGTCTACGGCGGCGCTGCCCGCGAGGAGCTGCAGCTCAATGACGAGACCTTCTGGAGCGGAAGCCCCCACGACAACAACAGCCCCCGCTCGCTCGGCCGCCTTCAGGAGGTCCGCGACCTCATCTTCGCGGGGCGCGAGGAGGAAGCCGCGCAGATCGTCGGCGAGGACTTCATCGTCGGCCCCCACGGCATGAAATACCTCACCCTGGGCAGCCTGGTGCTGGATTTCGAAGGGATAGGGGAGACGGAGGGCTTCTACCGCGACCTTGATCTCCGCAACGCCACGGCGAGCGTTTCTTTCACCTCCGGCGGCGTGAAATACACCCGCAAGGCCTTCGCCTCGCTGGCTGACGACGTGGTAGTGCTCAGGCTCGACGCGGACCGCAAGGGTGCGCTCTCGTTCCGGCTCTCGCATACCTGTCCGCTCCCGTATTCCGTCACTTATGACAAGAACTCTGTCTTCGCGCACATTGACCCTGTGGACCACGAAGGCATTGAGGGAAAGGTCTTTGCGGAGATGAAAGCCGACGTGAAGACTGACGGCAAGGTCACCTGGGCGCAGGACGGCCTGCACATCGCCGGCGCCTCCTATGCGACTGTCTTCATCTCCAGCGCGACGAATTATGTCAATTACCACGACATTTCCGGTGATCCTGCCGCGAAGATATCCAAGGCTCTCGCCGCCGCTGAGAAGAAGTCCTTCAAGAAGCTCCTGAAGCGCCATGTCCAGGTCTATGCCCCTCAGTATGAGCGCGTCCGCCTGGAACTCCCTTCCGGCGAAAACGCGAAGCTCAGGACCGACGACCGTCTCGACGCCTTCACCGGCAGCGACGACATGGGCATGGTGTCGCTCCTGTTCAATTACGGCCGCTACCTGCTGATCAGCTCGTCGCAGCCCGGCGGCCAGCCCGCCAACCTCCAGGGCATCTGGAACAACAGCGTCGATGCCCCCTGGGACAGCAAGTACACCATCAACATCAACGCCGAGATGAATTACTGGCCGTCCGAGGTCACGAACCTCCGCGAGACGGCCGAGCCTTTCTTCGCCTTCATCCGCGAACTGAGCGAGACCGGAGCCATCACCGCCCGCGAAATGTACGGCTGCGGCGGCTGGATGGCTCATCACAATACCGACCTCTGGCGCGTTGCGGGTCCCGTGGACGGCCCCGAATGGGGCATGTTCCCCAACGGCGGCGCCTGGCTCGCGACCCATCTCTGGCAGCATTATCTCTTCACCGGCGACAAGGCATTCCTCAAGGAATGGTATCCGGTCATCAAGGGCGCTGCCGACTTCTATCTCGACTACATGCAGCCGCATCCGGAGTACGGATGGCTGGTGGTGGTGCCGTCGGTGAGCCCCGAGCACGGCCCGCTGGGCAAGCGCACGGCCATGACCGCCGGCTGTACGATGGACAACCAGATAGTGTTCGACGCCCTTTCGCAGGCGCGCGATGCCGCGAAGGCCCTCGGAGTGGATGCGGACTACGTGTCCCGTCTGGACGGCGTGATCGCGCAGATCCCCCCGATGCAGGTCGGACAGTACGGCCAGCTTCAGGAGTGGATCCAGGACGGTGACGACCCCACCGACGAGCACCGTCACATTTCGCACCTCTACGGCCTCTATCCGTCGAACCAGATCAGCCCGTTCTCCCATCCCGAGCTCTTCAACGCCGCCCGCAAGACGCTCGAGCAGCGCGGCGACATGGCCACTGGCTGGAGCCTTGGCTGGAAGACCAATTTCTGGGCAAGGATGCTCGACGGAGACCACGCTTTCACCATCATTTCCAATATGTTGAAGCTCCTGCCCGCCAGCGGCAATTCCGGCGGTGGCTTCGGCTTCGGCGGTTTCGGCGGCAGCGCTGCCGACAGGGCCCGCTACAGGAACGGCAGGACCTATCCCAACCTCTTCGACGCTCATCCGCCGTTCCAGATCGACGGCAACTTTGGCGTGACCGCCGGCATCGCCGAGATGCTGGTCCAGAGCCACGACGGTGCGGTGCATCTGCTGCCCGCCCTGCCTTCGGCATGGGCAGAGGGCAGCGTCAGCGGGCTCTGCGCCCGCGGCGGCTTCACCGTCTCGATGTCCTGGGAGGGAGGAGCGCTCAAGGATGCGAAGGTCAAATCCTCCATCGGAGGAGTGCTCCGCATACGCTCGGCCGTGCCGCTCGAGGGCCGCGGGCTGAAGGCGGCTTCGGGCCCCTGCCCGAACCCGCTCTACGCGCCCGCCGATGCCCTCTCCGCGGCCTCGGCCGATGGCCTTCCTACTCCGGAAGTGTATGAGTACGACATAGTTACCAAGCCCGGCAAGACATACAAGATCAAAAAATCCATCTGATATGAAAAAACTCTTTTTAACCTTTTTGGCGACTGCGATGGCGTTTACCGCCGGAGCGCAGGACAGGAACTTCCACATCTTCATCTGCATAGGCCAGTCCAACATGGAGGGCAACGCACGCGTTGAGGACGTCGACCGCGAGGGCATCAGCCCGAACTATCTTATGATGGCTCCCGTGGATTTCCCCGGGATGGGCCGTCAGAAAGGGGAGTGGTACCCCGCCGTTCCGCCGCTCTGCCGCGAGAACACCGGCCTCACGCCCGCCGATTATTTCGGACGCGCCCTGCTTGAGTACCTTCCCGCGGGACACCGCGTAGGCATCATCAACGTATCGGTGGCCGGCTGCAAGATTGACGCGTTCATGAAGGACCGCGCCGAGGAGTACGGCAAGACGGGAGCCGAGTGGCTCCAGAACATAATGAAGATCTACGACGGCAATCCTTACGAGTATGTCGTTAAACTTGCGAAGAAGGCCCAGAAGGACGGAGTCATCTCCGGCATCCTCCTGCATCAGGGAGAGTCCGATCCGGACGACTGGACCTGGCCAGACAAGGTGAAGGGCATCTACGAGGATTTCCTCAAGGACCTGGGACTCAAGGCGGAAGAGTGTCCGCTGCTTGCCGGTGAGGTCGTCAACAGCGACCGCGGCGGCGTCTGCGGACCGATGAACCGCATCATCGGCAGCCTCCCGGAGATCATCCCTACGGCCCACGTCGTCTCCTCCAGCGGCTGCGCCGAGAATTTCGACCGCCTGCATTTCAGCGCGGCAGGATACCGCCAGCTCGGCCGCAACTATGCGATGACCATGATCCCGCTGATGCACGTCGGCGTACAGTCGCCCGTCATCGCCAGCATGCCGCGCTTCCCGGGCATGGGCGGAGGCCCGAGGCCCGGCGGCGCGCCCGCCCGCGTGATGATGCCCAACGTCACTTTCAACGTGGTGGCTCCCGATGCCCATGAAGTGTTCTTCACCTCGGACTTCACCGAGGAGAAGCTGCCCATGACGAAGAACAACAGCGGCGTTTGGAGCGTGACGCTCCAGCCCAAGGAGGCTGGCTCCTTCAAGTACTCGTTCATCGTGGACGGCGCCACCGTCGCCGATCCGCTCAATCCTGACTCCGAAGGCAATCATAGCACATTGACAATCTCCAATAATTAATTGACTTAATGGAACTTAGAAAACTTCTCCCCGCAATTCCGCTGCTTCTGCTCCCGGCCTTCGGCCAGGCGCAGAACCCGGTGATCTCCACTTCCTATACCCCCGATCCGGCCCCGTACGTGCACGACGGCAAGGTGTATCTTTTCGTTGACCACGACGAAGATGACGCCACATATTTCCTGATGAAGGACTGGCTGCTGTACTCCACGGAGGACATGGTCAACTGGACCTATCTCGGTGCCCAGGTGTCCACCGCGACCTTCGGGTGGGCCTTCCAGGGCGACCGCGCCTGGGCATCCCAGGCCGTGGAGCACAACGGGAAGTGGTACTGGTACGTCTGCCTGACGGAGGCGGGGACGCGCAGCGACGCGCTGGCCGTGGCCGTGGCCGACGACCCGCAGGGTCCCTGGCGGGACGCCATAGGCGGGCCCCTGGCCACGGGCTTCTCCTTCATCGACCCGACCGTCTTCATCGACAATGACGGCACCCCGTATCTTTTCTGGGGCAACAAGGGCTGCTGGTACGGCCGCCTGAACGACGACATGATATCGTTCGCCGATGGCTGGAAGGAAGTACCTGGCTTCCACGACCCCGCCTGCTTCGGTCCGGAGTCCGTCAAGATGAACTGGGCCAAGGGCAGGGAAGAGATGATGGTCGGCTACGAGGAAGGCCCCTGGGTGACGCGCAAGGGCGATACTTATTACATGACCTATCCCGCCGGGGGTGTGCCGGAGCACATGGCGTATTCAACCGCCCCCACCATAGACGGCCCCTGGACCTACCGCGGCCGCATCATGGACGAGGCAGAGAACAGCTTCACCATCCACGGCGGTGAGATATACTACAAGGGACAGTGGTACATGTTCTACCACAACGGAGCGCTTCCCAACGGCGGCGGCTTCCACCGTTCTACCTGCATCGAGGAGTTCGAGCTGGGTGCCGACGGCTCCATCCCGTTCATCCCCTTCACCAGGGAAGGACCGTCCCCTGTAGGCACCATCAACCCCTATGAGCGCGTGGAGGCCGAGACAATGGCCTCCTCCTGGGGTGTAAAGACCGACAGGAAGGACGGCAGGGACCACTATGTCACGCAGATCCACAACGGTGACTGGATCAAGGTCCGCGAGGTTGACTTCGGCGACAAGCCTGCGCAGATGGTATCCGTCGAGACCCTCAATTTCAAGAGCGAAGGCCGCATAGAGTTCTATCTGGACGAGCTCGGGGGCAATGCCATCGCCCGTCTGGACATACTCGGCGAGTATCCGGTCAAGACAGCGCGCATCCGCGGGAACGTCACCGGCAAGCACGACGTCTACATCCTCTTCCGGGGCGGCGACGAGCAGCTCTTCGACTTCGACTGGTGGAAGTTCAACGACTATGTCAACATGCCCATTATCCAGACGAAATACACCGCGGACCCCGCTCCGATGGTGTATGACGGCACCGTCTACCTTTATACCACGCACGACGCGGACGATTCCGGCCGCGGCTTCAGCATGTTCGACTGGCTGCTCTACACTTCCACGGACATGGTCAACTGGACCGACCACGGCGCCGTGGCGTCGCTGCGCAGTTTCGACTGGTACGACGGCGACAACGGGGCCTGGGCCCTGCAGGTCACGGAGCGCAACGGCAAGTTCTATATGTACTGCCCCATCCACGGGCACGGCATCGGGGTCCTTGTCGCGGACAGCCCCTACGGACCTTTCAAGGACCCGCTCGGCGAGCCCCTCGTATGGCAGAAGGAGCACTGGGAGGACATCGACCCCACGGTGTTCGTCGATGACGACGGCCAGGCATACATGTACTGGGGCAATCCCAACGTCTATTGGGCGAAGCTCAATCCCGACATGATATCCCTCGACGGACCCGTCCACAAGCTGGACTACAAGATCGAGGATTATCAGGAAGGTCCCTGGTTCTACAAGCGCGGCGGGCATTATTACCTCGCGTTCGCGTCCACCTGCTGCCCGGAGGGCATAGGATACGCGATGAGCGACAGTCCGACGGGTCCGTGGGAGTACAAGGGCCCAATAATGCAGCATACCCAGAGGACGCGCGGCAACCATCCCGGCATCATCGATTTCAAGGGCCGCTCGTACGTCTTCGGACTGAACTACGACCTGATGCATATCGAGACCTTCCATCATCACGAGCGCCGCAGCGTCTCCATGGCGGAGATGCACTACAACCCCGACGGCACTATACAGGAGGTCCCTTACTGGCAGGACAACTTCGTGGAGCAGGTCGGCACCTTCAACCCTTACCGCAAGGTGGAGGCAGAGACGATGGCCTGGGGTTACGGCCTCAAGACCGGCATTCTGCCGGGAGGAGGCATCTTCCTCAACGATATCGACGACGGCGAGTATCTTCTTCTTAAAGGAGTCGATTTTGGCCGCAAGGGAGCCCGGAGCCTGAGCATGAATGTCCGCAGCGGCGGCCCTGCCACCGTCGAGGTGCGTCTTGACGCACCGGACGGAGAGCTGGCCGGGACGCTGCAGGTGACGGACACGCGCGACGCGTTCAGGACGCTGTCATGCGTCCTGAAGGGCAGCGCGGGAATCCATGACTTATACTTCGTATTCCGCGGGGAGGCAAAGGAAAACCTCTTCGAATGGGATTGGTGGAAAATGAAATAAACAATTGATAAAGACTTGATTATGAACAAAAGGATCACTCTCCTGGCCCTGCTTCTTGCAGCGCTGTGCTCAGGCCTCCAGGCACAGAGCCTGAAGGTAAACGACCTCGAGTACCTCGAGGACACCGGCGTCAACTTCCTCGTTTACAGCAACAACTACACCGGTATGTTCTGCGACGAGAAGACCGCCGCCATCGAAATCATCCTGCGCGGAGTGCGCATCGCCACGGGCGGCGGCATCCGCCTGATGAACACCCCCGAGCAGTGGGACATCTATCCCGTGCTCGAGTCCCGCACCGTGGACAAGTCCGACAATTCCATCTCCTGCGTGCTCGACTACGCCGACTATGGCTTCAAGTCCACCGTCAAGGTGGCCGCGAAGGACAAGGGCGTGACGATGGCCGTCTATCTCGACAAACCGCTTCCGGAGAACCTCGTGGGCAAGGCCGGAATGAACATCGAGTTCTTCCCTGCCACCTATTTCGACCACACCTACCTGATGGACGGAATGCCCGACATCCTCCCGAAGCACCCTGCAGGGGAGACCGAGATGAGGCCCGTGAGCGAGAAGATCACCCAGATCTTCGGGCTCTCGACCTTCAACGACCGCGGCCGCGGCGAGTTCATCGTCCCGCACCCGATCGCGACGGGCCACACGCTGGTCCTCGCCCCGGAGGACGATGACCTGCGCGTGACATTCAAGTCCGACTCCGAGATAAACCTCTTCGACGGCCGCAACCTTTCGCCGAACGGCACTTTCGTGGTGCGCACCTTCATTCCCGGAGGGAAGACGGGCAAGGTGGCCGAGTGGTACATCGAGACCTCCTATGACCCGAACTGGGTCCGCAAACCCAATATCGGCTTCTCGCAGGTGGGTTATACCCCGGCGCAGAAGAAGGTCGCCGTGGTCGAGCTCGACCGCAACGACAAGGTTCCCGCTTCCGCGAAGATCATCCGCGTGGCTCCCGACGGCAGCCGTTCCGTGGCCCTCGAGCCCAAGGTGAAGGAGTGGGGCGTGTACAACAACCGCTACAACTACGCCACCGTCGATTTCTCGGCCGTGAAGGCCCCCGGCCTCTATTGCATCGAGTTCGGCGGCGAGACGACCAACATCTTCCCCGTGGCTGACAATGTCTATGGAGGGAAGTGGCACACGACCATGGACGTATGGCTCCCGGTCCAGATGGACCACATGGAGGTCAAGGAGGGATACCGCATCTGGCACGGACGCTCCAACATGGACGACGCCCTGCAGGCCCCGCTGAACTACGAGCAGCAGGACGGCTACCGCCAGGGTCCCGTGACCAATACCAAGTACAAACCGCTCGAGCACATTCCCGGACTTGCAGTCGGTGCCTGGTACGATGCGGGTGACTTCGACATCCAGTCCGGTACCGTGATCGGCCTTACGCAGCAGTTCGCATTCCTCTGGGACCTCTTCCACGAGGACCGCGACCAGACCTATATCGACCAGAAGACGCAGTTCGTCGACATCCACCGTCCTGACGGACTGCCCGACGTCCTGCAGCAGTGCGAGCACGGCCTGCTGAACGTCATCGCGCAGGTGGAGAACATCGGTTTCGTGGCCCAGGGCATCGTCCAGGGCAATATGTGGCAGTATGCGCACATCGGTGACGCAGTGACGCAGACCGACGGACTGGTATATAACCCGTCCCTCAGGCCTTACGATGTAATCGGCGGTACTTCAGGTACTTACGATGACCGCTTGGCGTTCACCTCCAATGGCGGCAATCCTGCGGGCCAGATGTCCACCATCGCCGCGATGGCGGCCGCGGCCCGCGCGCTGAAGGACTACAATCCCGAGCTTTCCGCCAAGGCGCTCAAGCTGGCGGTGAAGCTCTGGGACGAGAACTTCGAGGCGGCCGACCCGGAGAAGATGATGGCTGCCGCCGCTGCCAACCCCAATGCACGCCGCTTCGGCTTCGGCGACCAGAGGACCGGCGCCGCTGTGCAGCTCTGGCGCGCCACGGGCGAGCAGAAGTACAAGGACTTCTTCCTGCCCAAGGTGCTCGAGCAGCTCAAGCCCGCCCAGGTTCCTGCCGGAAACATGAACTTCCGCGGCGGTTCCAACCTCAGCACCGCCCTTGAGCTTTATCCGCTGATGGACAAGGAGTTCCAGAAGGCCGTCAAGGCCGCCGTGCCCGCCTATGTGAAGGGCGTGGAGGCCGCGGCCGCCGAGAACCCTTATGGGGTTCCGGTGTCCGGCCGCGGCTGGGGCGGCACCGAGATCGCCCTCGGCTGGGCTTACAACAACTACCTGGTCTGGAAGTATTTCCCGGATATGATCGACCCTGAGCTCGTGCTCAACGGAATGCACTTCATCTTCGGACGCCATCCTTATTCCAACGTCTCGTTCATCACCTCGGTCGGCGTCAACACCAAGAAGGTGGCCTATGGCAACAACCGCGGCGACTACACGGTCATCCCCGGCGGTATCGTCCCCGGCCTGATGCTGATGAATCCGGACTACATGGAGCACAAGGACGACTATCCTTTCCACTGGGGCGAGAACGAGTGCTGCACCCGCAACGTGCCGCAGTTCGTGATGCTCACCCTCGGCGCGGAGGAGATTACCAAGGCCCTTAACAAGAAGAAATAGTTTATTGGTATGAAAAGCTTCAGGGTATCAGCGGTTTTCGCATTGTCGCTCCTGCTGGCGGGATGCTGCGGCACTTCCGTGCCGGGCCCCCTCACGACGGGGGAGGACAGCATCGTCACTACCAAATACGGCAAGGTGCAGGGCTACAACGACGCCGGCATCTATACCTTCAAGGGCATCCCTTACGCCAAGGCGGAGCGCTTCATGCCTCCGCAGGCGCCGGATGCCTTTGACGGGGTCCTGAAATGCCAGGTCTTCGGTCCGAAGGCGATGCAGAACCAGAACGTCAGGTGGAACACCCCGACGGACTACGATTTCGGCTTCCAGTTCAAGATAGAGTTCCTGAGCGAGGACTGCCAGGTGCTCAACGTCTGGACCCCGGCCCTGGACGGGAAGAAGCGTCCCGTCTTCGTGTGGATACACGGAGGCGGGTACGCCAATGGCTCCGCCATCTTCCTTCCCGCACAGGACGGAAGGTCCCTGGCGGAGAAGGGCGACATAGTGGTCGTGACCGTCAACCATCGTCTCAACATATTGGGATACACTGACTTGACTGCTTTGGGAGGCAAGTATTCCGAGTCGGTCAACCTTGGGATGCAGGACCTCGTGAAGGCCCTGGAATGGGTGCACGACAATATCTCCGCCTTTGGCGGGGACCCCGGCTGCGTGACGATAGGAGGGCAGTCGGGGGGCGGCGGGAAGGTGTCCACGCTGATGGCCATGCCATCGGCGCAGGGACTCTTCCACCGAGCCATCGTGCAGAGCGGCTCGACCCTGAGGCAGACGGAGTCTGCGCAGGGGCAGGCGCTCGGCCTCGCCGTCCTGGAGGAGCTCGGGCTCACGCCCGAGACCGCCGACAGGCTGGCCGAAGTGCCGTACGACGAGCTTGAGGCCGCCGGCAACCGCGCTTCGCGCAGGGCCGGCGGGCGATTCGCGCCCGTCGTCGACGGCAAGTACCTGATCCAGCATCCATTCGACCCGGTCGCCCCTTCGGTCAGTGCCGATGTCCCGATGCTCATAGGGTCCAACCTCAATGAGTTCTGCTATACCAACAATGTGAAGTTCACCGTGGACGAGCGCACGCGCGCCGGCGTCGTGGCTCAGGCCACGGCCAAGGCGGCGCTCGGCGCTGCTCCCGCATTCGTCTACCTCTTCGAGTGGAAGTCTGAAGTCAACGACGGGGCGCTTGCCGCCTGCCACGGAATGGAGCTCCCGTTCATGTTCAACAACGTTGCAGTGCAGCGTGAGATGACCGGCGGCACAAAGGAGGCTTACAGGATGGCGGACAAGGTCAGCTCCGCATGGATTGCCTTCATCCGCAACGGGGATCCCAATACGAAGAAGCTGCCGAAGTGGGAGCCTTTCGACCCTGCCACGGAAGCTACGATGGTTCTTGACAATGTATCCAAGATGCATTATAAATAGTTCATTATGAGAAAGATCAGTGTTATTTTGCTCGCATTTGCGGCTTTGGTCGCGGCTTGCAAGCAGCCTGTTCCCGGGCAGGTTAAGGTCACCGGGGGATTGATCCAAGGCGAGGTCGCCGAGGACATGTGCATCTACAAGGGTATTCCTTTCGCGGCGCCGCCGGTAGGCGACCTGCGCTGGAAGGAGCCTCAGCCCGTCATTCCCTGGGAAGGGGTGAGGGAGTGCCTGGAGTTCGGCCCCGGTCCCGTCCAGGGAATGAATTTCCCCGGTTCCAAGAACAGCGAGGACTGCCTTTACCTGAATGTATGGTCCCCGGCAAAGTCGCCTAAGGACAAGCTGCCGGTGTTCGTGTGGATTTACGGCGGAGGATTCTCGATGGGATCCTCTTCGACATACGACGGCCGTCCTCTTGCGGAGAAGGGGGTCATTCTCGTGACGATCAACTATCGCGTGGGCCAGCTCGGCTATTTCGCTCATCCTGAGCTCACTGCCGAGAGCCCCCACCACGTGTCCGGCAACTACGGTATAATGGACCAGATCGCCGCACTGCAGTGGGTGCATGACAATATCGCCGCATTCGGCGGGGACCCGTCAAAGGTGACGATCTTCGGCGAGTCCGCCGGCGGCATCTCCGTGAGCATGCTCTGCGCTTCGCCCCTTGTCAAGGGGCTCATCAGCGGAGCCATCTCGGAGAGCGGCGGCTCCTTCGGCCCTGTCCGTCATCATTCCTATCCCGGCGAGAACATGAAGACGCTGGAGATGGCGGAGAAGGACGGCGTCAAGTACGCCGAAGGCCTCGGCGCCTCGTCGCTCGCTGAGCTTCGCGCCATGGACGCCAGCGCCTTCGCGCGCCAGATGGTCGTCACCGGCGGCGCCTGGCCCATCGTCGACGGCTATGTCATTCCCGACGACCAGTACAGGATGTACGAGAACGGCGATTTCAATGACGTGAACGTCCTCATCGGATACAATTCCGACGAAGGCGCAAGCTTCGGCAGCGGCAACGACCCGGCGGTCCATGTCGCCGGCGTCGAGGAGCGCTATGGCCCTTATGCTGAGAGGCTTCTGTCGGTCTACCCTTTGGGCGAAGGCCCCGGTGTGCCTAAGTCGGCGCGCGACTTGATGCGCGACGCCGCTTTCGGCTGGCACACCTGGAGCTGGGCCCGCCTGCAGTCCGAGAAGGGCAAGTCCAAGGTTTTCCTTTATTACTTCGACCAGCATCCGGACTATCCGGAGGGCTCTCCCCAGTACGGCAACGGATCGCCTCACGGCCAGGAGGTCGACTTCGTCTTCAAGAGCCTCAGGCGCGAGACCGTCCCGACTGATTTCGCCCTTTCCGAGACGATGGCCACCTACTGGACCAACTTCGCCAAATACGGCGATCCGAACGGCGAGGGCCTCCCCGAGTGGCCCGAGTTCACGCCTGACAACCACGTGACCATGGTCCTCACCGGCTCCGGCCCGCATCCCGCGGCCGTTCCCGACGAGGACGCCATGTGGGTCCTGAACGAGTACTTCGCCTGGCGCCGCTCGCCCGAAGGCGCCGCCTGGGCCGCCGCCCAGCCGTAGCCTTCCGCCCCGCGCCCTGGCCCTTCCGCTTCGCGCCCCGCGCTCCCCGCGCCTCCTCGCCTCCGCATCCTTCTACCACAGGTCGAAGGATGCGGGGTGCGGAGGGAAAGGAGGGGGAGAAAGGGTGAAAGAAAGGTGGGGGGAGAGTAAAAGAAGGGGTGAGAAGGGGTGTGAATGCAGGGAAAAGGGAGGTGGAGAGGGAGAAATAATAAAATAATTGAAAAAAGATTTGGAGTTTTCAAAGGAAAGACCTACCTTTGCAATCCCAAAACGGAGGACTCGTTAGCTCAGTTGGTAGAGCACAACACTTTTAATGTTGGGGTCTCGGGTTCGAGCCCCGAACGGGTCACAAGACGAGCCCCGAACAGGACAGAAGATAAGTTCTTTCAAGTCATATAAGCTTCCTTAGCTCAGTTGGTAGAGCACCTGACTCTTAATCAGGGTGTCTAGGGTTCGAGCCCCTAAGGGAGCACAGAGCGGCAGAATACTTTCTGCCGCTCTTTTTTTGTCCATAACCCTCAAGAATAGTTCAGGCAGGAATGGTGATGGCATCTGTAACAATAAAGACTTGTATTTCTGTACAATTCTTAGTAAATTTGTAAAATTTTTGTTGCATACGACAAGTTAGTTGGTATTCATATGAAGTGTATTAATTATACTGTATAACCATTCATGCTTGACAAATATGAGAAAGAATAAGAATGCTTTTCTCGTTGCTGCCGCGATGCTTTTACTCGCGGGCTGCAACGAAAACTTCAAGGAGAATGGTAAGGATTCCCCAGTCATCGAACCCAACACCATTGCATTCAAGCTTGAGAAAAGCGGCGTCGAGACACGTTCCGCCGGCGCTTCCAACGTCATCAGCAGCCAGACTTTCCCGATTGGCGAGCTCGTCGAAGGCGTCAATTTCTTCCTGGAAGAGACCGTGACCAGCCTCGACGACATGTACAGCGCTGCCCCCGAGACGAAGGGCACCCCCGTCTATACGGAGAATTTCGCCAACATGTTCAGCTCTTTCTACGGACTGGCATATTCCGCCACCGGCACCACGCTGTCGGCGTCCCCCGTCATCGCTGACGGCCCCTTCACCAACGACAGCGGACTCTGGAAGCGAGCGATCGGTTCGGGTCTTTTCGACAGCGGAAGCCTTTACTTCTACCTGCGCGCGCCTCAGTCCCCGACCGGCGTCAGCAACCTCGCCTATTCCCTGAACAGCAACGGACGTTCCGTTATCACTTTCGACTATGTGAACCCCCTCGACGCTACTGAGCAGCAGGACATCCTCTTCGGAGCGCGCCCCGTCACCAAGGACGAGGCCTCGAGCTACGTTCCCATCCTGTTCCACCACGTGCTGACCGGTGTGAAGTTCGCCACCGCGAACGACAATAACGGTGAAACGAAGACCTATATAACCAAGATAGAGTTCCCAATCGCGCTCTTCAGGTCCGCCAAATTCACGGTCACCTCCTCGTGGGAGAACGGCGAATGGGTTGATATTCAAGACGTTTACACTTCGGCCTCGGCAACTTCCGTCAGCGACGGCCAGCAGCTCAAGGCCGACGAAATCTATACCTTAACCCTCGCGGACGGCGAAGTCATTGATTTCGAGGCGGACGGCCAGTTCGCCGACAAGGGCAAATATGCCGACACTTTCGCCGCCGCCGGTAACACGAACAACCTCAACGACGCCAACGCGACCAAGACCTTCTGGTTCATACCTCAAAGGATGAACAGCAACATCGTGATGGACGTCACCTTCCATGTCGTGACCGGCGACAAGGACTCCGGCCCCATCACCCGCCGCATCCAGCTGGGCAGCCTCCTGACCAACAAAGTCACCTGGAGAGCCGGCGAGCTCCGCACCTACACCTTAAAGGGCGAACTCCTCGACGTGGACATCGAGGACAAGGTCTCCGGCTTCAAGAAGACCGACGTCGTGATCACCAACACCGGCAACGTCCCCGCCTACATCCGCGCGCACATCACCGCCAATTGGTTCGGCTATGCAGGCGACAACTACTGCGTCGCCGTCGGCTACAAGAGCGACACCGGCTACGAGTTCCAGCACCCCTGGAAAAAGACGGACGGAACCTTCAAAAACCTCCCCGGTGCAGGCTGGGTCGAAGAGTCGGACGGCTTCTACTACTACACGCAGCCCGTCCCGCCGGGACAGGCCGTCCCCTCGCCGTTGTTCACCGAGTATTCCATCTCCGGAAACAACGTCCCTCCCACGGTCTATTACACCGATTCCAAGAACGACAGGTTCCCGTTCACGAACGTCGAGCTGGTGATGAACATCCCCGTCCAGGCCATCGACGCCAAGGAGAACCAGAGCTACCGCCAGGCCTGGAGGGCCGCAGGCGCATCCATCTGACGATAAATGAGAAAGGATATGAAAAATACATATAAAGCATTGATGGCCGTCGCGGCTGCCATGATCCTGGCTCCCGCGGCTTACGCCCAGTATGAAGGCCACGAGAAATACAATGAGTTTCCGGAAAGCAACATTGGCGTCAACAAGTATGTCGTGAACAGTGCGCCCGACGAAAACGGCGAGTACACCCTCCGTCTCGAGACCTTCACTACGGGCTCCGTCGAGAAGCACGCCATCCCCACCGACTTCGTTCTCGTGATGGACAACTCCGGCTCCATGCTCGAAGACTGCCTCTACGGCAAGGACAGGCCAGACTATGTGACCGGCAGTCAAATGGCTGATGAGGATGATGATTACTATAACTTCCTCCGTCCAGCCCACTCTCCGGAGAACCTATTCCTCAACAGGCACTGCTACTCATACGGCGCCGGATTCAGCATGGGCGATCCCGGACAGGCCATGTCCGAGAACAACAGCAACGTCGGGACCGGCTGGTCCTATTTCGCTTCAGATGACAAGCAAAGTGCCCATCCTTCGCTCTATTACTATCTTGCCGAGGATGATACTTATTACAAGATAAAAAGGGAGAAATCGGGCAGGTATTGCCGCCTTCATTTCACACGCACCAACGGGACGAAGATGTATATTTATTCAACATCTGCGACAAACATCGTGGTCAGTGAGACCCCTCCTCCTTCGGACACGAACAATGACGCTGAGAACAAGATTCTCCTCGTCGGTTTCAACGGGGACAACATCTATCGTCCGGTGACGCGAGTGGAGGAACTTAAGCCCGGATTCGAGGCGTTCATCCAGTCCATCTACGAGCACAATCAGACCGACCCCTGGGCCGACGGTGTCACCAAGAACCAGGTGGCCATCGTGTCATTCTCCCAGGGATTTGCGGGCGGAAACGTTTCAAATCCAAGCCTCGCGGTTCCTACTGGAAGCTTAACTTACAACCAGAAGCACCAGACCCGCGTCATCAAGGACTTCGCAGAAATCAACGATAGCAATGTAAGTAATTATAAGTCAGTGATTGACGATTACTTCAGCTTCAGAATGGGTACCCAGACCTTCTACGGCCTTCGCCTTGCCACGAGGCTGCTTCAGAAACTGCAGAACCAATCCGCTGACATGGCTCCCGTCAATGCTGCGGGGCAGGTAAACCGCAACAAGGTCGTCATCCTCTTCACCGACGGAGAGCCCAAGGAAGTGTATGAAAACGGAAACATGGGAACGGGCAGCAGGTTCTATACCGTCAGGTATTCCCTGCAGGAGTCTGAACTGATAAAGGCCAAGAGGACAAGCCCTTCCGGAAGTGAAATTAACGGAAAAGTCTTCTCCATCGACTTCGCTGGTCTCCCGGGCGCTGCGAAATACCTCCAATATGTGTCCTCCAATTATTACGACACGGGCTGCACCCTTCCTGACGGGAATTACTCCAACAATCCTCCCATCATGGACAGGATATCCTACACCGGCACGGAAATCACCCCTGAGGAAGACAGGATTTTCTACATGGACGCTAATCATAGCGGCGGTCTTGAGAAGGCCTTTGCGGCCATCGCTGACGCAAATACCGGAGACACCAGCGCCCATCTGGTCGCCGTGGATGTCATCTCCAGCAACTTCGAGCTCCCCGAGGGCGTCGAAACCAGCGGGAAGATCAAGCTTTACACCGCGCAGTGTATCGGCACCAAGACTATTGACGGTCACGAGTATCTCGCCTTCGCCCAGCCTGTCCCGGCCGATACCAGGCCGGCCCTCGGAGAGATATGGTTAAACAGCGTGGATGAAGACGGCAATACTGTCTGGACCAAGGAGACCGACCTTGACATAGACAATGACATCTCCTGCGTCATCACTGGCAAACAATTGGTATTCAAGGGCTTCGATTTTGCCAACCTCTGGTGCGGCAAGGATGAGGAGTCCGGCCACAACAACACCCAGCAGATCGATCCCAGCGACCCTAACTATGGAATAAGGAACCCCATTTATCGTGGATTCAAGCTCATCGCGGAGTTCCCGATCATCGAATCTCCCGCCGCTGTCGGAGGGCCTGAAGTCCCGACCAACGTGATAGAATTCTCCGGAGTTTACGGCTCCGATGAAAACGGTGTCCCGCAGGGCAACGCCATCGTCAATTATCCCTCTTCCAGCCTTGTCATCTCTGTCAAGCTCACAATCCAGAAGACCGGCTTGAAGCAGGGCGAGAGCGCCAGCTTTACCATTGACTGGAAGCCCGTGGACGGCTCGGCCGGCTATACAGAGTACACCACCTTCGTCCTGACCGGCGGCTCCGACACTCCCGAGGTCCGCTTCGTCAACCTCGATCCGAATTACTATTACCGTGTCAGGGAGACCGGATGGAGCTGGTCCTATGACCTGACGGCTCCGACGTCCGATCCTTCGACGGATGACCTGACTCTGACTAATCCTATCGTCTTCGAAAACAGACCCAAGTCCAATGCCGCCAGGCATGCCGAGGCCATGGCCGTTAACAAGATGCGGACCGAGAATTCCGAGACTACTACTGTCCAGGATGTGAACTAGAGTAAACTTTTGACAGACAGGGGAGTCCTTGTCCCCGGACGGCAGATGTGCAATCTGCCGTTTTTTTGTGCTTTATGCGAGCCGGATACGTGTTCCCGGCTTGTTCATTGTGAAATTGTTCCTATATTTGTATGATTATTAGGGAGGCAAAAATCCGCCCTATCTTGTCATGCTCAACCGGAGGCTGAGCAGAGGCGAAGCCGTACGCTTTACGGCACAATTGAGATTCTTTTTTAGGCATGAAAGACATAAAGATCGCCGTTGTAGGCCTGGGATACGTAGGCCTTCCACTTGCAAGACTTTTCTCGACGAAGTTTCCTACGATTGGTTACGACCTCAGCCAGGCGCGCGTGGACGCGCTGATGGCCGGGCACGACGCTACGCTCGAGGTGCCCGACGCCCTCCTCAGGGACGCCATCGACAACCACGGCTTCGTCTGCACCACCGACCTCGAGGCCATCAGGGGCTGCAACTTCTACGTTGTGGCCGTACCCACCCCGGTCGACCGCAACAACAACCCCGACCTCGCGCCCCTGTACGGTGCCAGCACCACAGTCGGCAAGGTCATAAGCAAGGGAGACATAGTCGTTTACGAGTCTACGGTGTATCCCGGTGTGACCGAGGATGAGTGCATCCCCGTGGTCGAGAAGGTTTCCGGCCTGAAGTTCAACGAGGACTTCTTCGCGGGCTACAGCCCCGAACGCATCAACCCCGGCGACAAGGAGCATACGGTCGAGAAGATCGTGAAGATCACCTCCGGCTCTACCCCCGAGGTCGCGGACATCGTTGACGGAGTCTACAACGCCGTGCTGGTGAACGGCACGCACAAGGCCCCCTCGATCAAGGTCGCCGAAGCTGCGAAGGTCATCGAGAATTCGCAGCGCGACATCAACATCGCCTTCGTCAACGAACTCTCCAAGATATTCACCCTCATGGGGATAGACACCAAGGACGTGCTCGAGGCCGCCGGCACGAAGTGGAATTTCATCAAGATGAACCCGGGCCTCGTAGGCGGGCATTGCATTTCGGTGGACCCCTATTACCTCGCGCAGTGCGCGGAAAGGCTGGGGTACAACCCCGAAATAATCCTCGCCGGGCGCCGCATGAACGACGGAATGGGCGCATACGTCGCGAACCAGGTCGTCAAGCTGATGCTCAAGAAGGGCATCCAGGTCCTGCACTCGGACGTGCTCATCATGGGCTTCACCTTCAAGGAGAACTGCCCCGACGTGCGCAACACCCGCATCATCGACATCTACCGCGCGCTGCAGGAGTATCAGGTGCGCATCACAGTCTATGACCCCTGGGCCGATCCGGCCGTGGTCAAGAGGGAGTACGGCATCGACATTGTGAGCGAGCTGCCCCGCGAGAAGTTCGACTGCGCCATCGTGGCGGTCGGGCACGGGGAGTTCAGGCGCCACGAAGTGGACATGGACTCCATCCTCAAGCCCGTTCACGTCATCTACGACGTCAAGGGCATCATGCCCAGGGATATTATCGACGGGAGGTTGTAACCGACAGAGAATCAGGGATGAAGACCGTAATGCTAGTATTCGGAACCCGGCCTGAGGCAATAAAGATGTGCCCCCTGGTCAAGGAGTTCCAGAAATACCCGGAGGATTTCAGGACCATAGTCTGCGTGACCGGGCAGCATCGTGAGATGCTGGACCAGGTGCTCAGGATATTCGAAGTCAAGCCGGACTACGACCTGAACATCATGAAGCAGGGACAGGACCTCTACGACGTCACCGCCCGCGTCCTGACAGGCATGCGCGATGTCCTGAAGGAGGCAAAGCCTGATGTCGTGCTGGTCCACGGCGATACCACCACCAGCACCGCCGCGGCGCTGGCTGCGTTCTACCAGCAGATCCCCGTCGGACACGTCGAGGCCGGCCTGCGGACGCACAATATCTACAGCCCCTGGCCTGAGGAGATGAACAGGCAGATTACCGGTCGCATCGCTACTTACAACTTCGCCCCCACGCCGCTCAGCGGGAGCAACCTGAAGGATGAAAAGGCTCACGGCCAGATCTTCGTCACCGGCAATACCGTCATCGACGCGCTGCACATGGTGGTCGACAAACTCAAGGGTGACAAAATCCTGGCAGACAGGCAGATAAACGTTCTTAAGGAAGCTGGATACGACGTCACGCGCCTCGACGGCGGCAGGCGGCTCGTCCTTATCACCGGCCATCGCCGCGAGAATTTCGGCGAAGGCTTCATCAGCATGGTGACCGCCATGAAGGACCTCAGCGAGAAATATCCCGAGGTGGACTTCGTCTACCCGATGCATCTCAATCCCAACGTCCGCAAGCCGATCCATCAGGTCTTCGGGGAAGATTTGACCCGGTACGACAACTTCTTCTTCATCGAGCCTCTCCAGTATCTGGAGTTCGTCTACCTGATGGAGAAATCCACGGCCGTCCTCACCGACTCCGGCGGTATCCAGGAGGAGGCTCCCGGACTGGGCAAGCCGGTCCTGGTCATGCGCAATACCACCGAGCGTCCGGAAGCCCTGGACGCCGGAACCGTGAAGCTCGTAGGCACCGACCACGACCTCATCGTCAGCGAAGTGAGCAGGCTTCTGGAAGACAGGAAATACTATGACAGCATGTCCCACGCCGTGAACCCTTACGGCGACGGCAAGGCCTGCGGCCGTATCGTACAAGCATTGAAATAATTGAAATAGAATATGTTTACATTGATAGACCTCCCGTACGCGGAGAATGCGCTGGAGCCTGTGATCAGCGCCAGGACCATTAGTTTCCATCACGGCAAGCACCTGCAGGGCTATGTCGATAACCTGAACAAGCTGATAGCGGGGACGGAATTCGAAGGCATGGAGCTGGAGGAGATCGTCGCGAAGGCTGACGGGGCCATTTTCAACAACGCCGGCCAGATCCTGAACCACAACCTGTACTTCACGCAGTTCCGTGCAGGCGGTTCCGAGCCTGACGGGGAGTCCGCCCTCCTGAAGCAGATCGTGAGCCAGTGGGGCACGCTTGACGCCTTCAAGGCCGAGTTCGCCGCGAAGGGCGCCGGGCTCTTCGGCTCCGGCTGGGTGTGGCTCGCTGCCGCCCCTGGCGGCGCGCTCGCCATCACCCAGGAGCCCGGCGCCGGCAACCCCGTCACCCGTGGCCTCCGGCCCATCCTGACCTTCGACGTCTGGGAGCACGCCTACTACCTCGACTACCAGAACCGCCGCCCCGCGCACCTCGCGGAACTGTGGAAGATCCTGGACTGGAGCGTACTGGAAAGCAGGTATCAAGCCAAATAAATGATAGCAAATAAAATACAATACAAGATGAACAGAAGAATCAAGTATGCAATCGGGGTGATGGTGGCGGCGGCGACGGTGTCGTGCGCCACGCCGGGCAACATCGCCTATTTCCAGGACCTGGGCAACGACGTGGCCGTTGCGCCAGCGCAGGCGCAACCCATTCGCCTGAAGCCGGCGGACCAGATATCCATCGTCGTCAGCAGCCGCGACCCTCAGGTCACCGCGATGTTCAACCTCCCGTACTATACCAACCGTATCGGAGGCTCGCAGTCCCTCGATGTTACTTCCGGGTCATCAGCGGCCAGTAATTCTCAGGGTATCTCTGCCTATACCATTGACGGCAGGGGTAACATCGACTTTCCGATCATCGGACAAATCCAAGTCGCCGGCCTCACCCGCGAACAGGCGGCGGAGCGCGTCAAGCAGCTCCTGGTCGACAGCAAGCAGATCAAGGACCCTGTGGTCACGGTCGAGTTCATGAACCTCACCGTCGACGTCCTGGGTGAAGTGGCGCGTCCCGGCCGCTTCAAGATCGACCGCGACGGCTTCACCGTCCTCGACGCCCTGAGCCTGGCCGGCGACCTGACGATCAACGGCCAGCGCGAGAACGTGCTCCTCATCCGCCGCGACGGCCAGAACGAGCGCTCCTACGCCATCGACCTTACCAACTCCGCCTCCCTCTACTCATCTCCGGCCTTCTACCTCCAGCAGGGAGACCTGATCTATGTCACGCCCAACGACAAGCGCCAGCGCGAGTCCACGGTCAACGGCAACAACGTCCGCTCCACATCCTTCTGGTTCTCCGCGGCCTCGCTCGCAACCTCCGTCATCCTCCTTGTCCTCCGATTCTTCTAGTAAAGACTTGAATATGGAAACGTACAACAATAACCTGCATCAGCCTCAGTCCCAGGAAGATAACTCCATGTCCCTCAAGGATATCTGGGCCCTTTGCCTTGGCCATTGGAAATGGTTCGTCCTCAGCGTAGCAGTGTGCCTCGCCGCTGCGGCTGTATATACCTTCAAGACTATCCCCGTCTATACCCGCAGCGCATCGGTCCTCATCAAGCAGGACCGTAAGTCGGGCACCGTGGATGGCGATCTCTCTTCGTCATTCTCGAACCTCGGACTCGGAGTCTCCCAGGTCAATGTCAACAACGAGATCATCAACTTCACGTCTCCCGACCTGATGCTTCAGGTGGTCAAGAATCTCAATCTGGATGTGGACTACAAGGCCAAGGCTATCCGTTACAAGCACACGATTTACGGTACCACGCTCCCGATCAAGGTCGAATTCCTTACCCTTCCACAGAACGTCGGTGCGAGCTTTACTCTTAACCTTCTCGACTCTACATCAGTCAGGATAGTTGAATTCACCCGTGGAGGAGAGAAGATCAAGTCTGATGAAATGCTTGTCGCTTATGGTGATACAACTGAAACTCCGGTGGGAAAAGTCCTGATTACGAAGTCGGAATATGCCCTGCAGGCACAGTGGGGCCGTCCCATCCTGGTGACCCATTACAGTCCCCAGAGCATGGCCGGTATCTGCCGCAGCCGCCTGAGCGCTGAGCTTAACGGCAAGAACACCACGGTGATAGACCTCACCTACCGCGATGTCAACACCCAACGCGCCGAGGACGTCCTGCGGATGGTCATCAACGTCTACAACGAGAACTGGATCAAGGACAAGAACCAGATCACCACTTCCACCAACGAGTTCATCGCCGACCGTCTCCGCATCATCGAGCAGGAACTTGGCTCGGTAGATCAGACCATCACCACCTACCGCAGTACGCACCGTCTCCCTGACAATGCTTCCGCCGTTCAGATGGACTTGCAACTGTCTGCCGAGGCCGGCAAGCATCTGATGGAGCTCAACAACCAGCTCTCCATCGCCCGCTTCCTCCAGACCGACATCCGCGGCGCTGCCCCTGGGGCGTTGCTCCCGGCCAACGTCGGACTTGACGACGCTTCCACCCAGACCCAGATCAACCAGTTCAACACGGCGATGCTCCAGCGCAACCGCCTTGTCGAGTCTTCTTCGGAAGAAAACCTCCTCGTCAAGGACCTGGACCAGCAGCTCGCCTCGCTCAAATCGACCATTCTGAGCTCGCTCGACAACTATATCACGACGCTTAACATCCAGGTTCAGTCTTCGCAGCAGGCCCAGCAGTCATCCCAGGCCCGCGTCAGCGACATCCCTCTCCAGGCAGGGCAATTGCTCTCCGACGAACGTCAGCAGAAGGTCAAGGAGTCCCTCTATCTCTACCTCCTTCAGAAACGTGAAGAGAACGAGCTTTCTCAGGCATTTACGGCATACAATACTCGCGTTGTTGCGTCTCCGAGTGGCCCTGCTGCTCCCATTGCTCCCAACAAAAAACTAATCCTTTTGATTGCTCTTCTGCTGGGTCTGGCGATTCCTTTCGCTTGGTTCTACCTAAAGGAAGTACTCAACACCACCGTTCGTGGCCGCAAGGACCTCGAGAACCTTTCCGCCCCGTTCCTTGGCGAGCTTCCTTCGCTCGAGCAGCGCAAGAGCGTATTTAGAAATCTTCTAGCCAAAGGCAAGAACAAGAATAAGGGAGATGAGCCCCAGCAAAAGGAGTTCGTCATCAAACCGCATAGCCGCAACGTGGTCAACGAAGCATTCCGCGTCGTGCGTACCAATCTTGAGTTCATGCGCGGAAATGACAAGTCCAGCAAGGTCCTGATGGTCACATCGTTCAATGTCGGTTCCGGAAAGACCTTCGTCTCCGGTAACCTCGCTTCTGTCCTGGCCATCAAGGGCAAGAAGGTCCTCGTAATCGACCTTGACCTTCGCAAACGCTCCTTCAGCGCATTTGCCGGACAGCCCAAGCAGGGCGTTGCCGACTATCTCAACGGCCGCACCGACGACTGGGCTTCGCTGATCGTCCACAATGTTGATAATAATTCCCTCGACGCCCTGCCTGTCGGTACTATGCCTCCCAATCCGGCAGAGCTTCTTGCAGAGCCTCGCCTGGCGTCGTTGATCGAGGAACTCCGCTCACATTATGACTACATCTTCCTAGATTGTCCTCCCATCGAGATTGTGACGGATGCGGACATAATTGCCCCGCTTGCAGACATGACCGTCTTCATTGTCCGTGCCGGTCTGCTCGAGCGCTCCATGCTTTCTCAGATTGACAAGTACTACGCCTCAAAGCGTTACAACAACCTTGTCATACTCCTCAACGGCACTGAGGCCGCCGGCCGCTATGGATATAAATATGGCTATAAATACGGCTACAAGTATGGTTACGGAAAATACGGTTCTTATGGAAGATATGGTTCCGAGAAGGATATGGAGGACGAATAGTTTTTTCCTGCTTGACCGTATTCGAATACAATGCTTTGATTTCTTGTGAAATCAGGAGTTTTATTTCGGTTAGGCTTTTTAGTTTTTCATGACCATATTAACAACTTGCGTTAAGTGGCTGCTGATAACAAAAGAATAGCGAAAAATACAGTATTGCTATATATTCGGCAGCTTTTTACGCTAATTGTTTCTTTTTATACCTCCAGACTAACTCTGCAGGTATTAGGGGAAACAGATTTTGGTGTGTATGCGACTGTCGGAGGAATTACTGCTTTTTTAGCTACCGTAGCTAATTCACTTGCATCAGGAACTCAGCGATTTATTACTTTTTCATTAGGACGCGGAGATACATCTGAACTGAATAGAGTTTATATTGCAAGTGTACATTTGCACTTAATGATGTGTTTAGCCCTAGTGATTTTAGGGGAGGTATTTGGGTCTTGTTTTATTTTTCATAAGATGTCAGTCCCAGCTAATAGGTTGACTGTCGCATTCTGGGTTTTTCAAGTTACGTTATTGAATAGTTGTATAGCAATTAGTAACATTCCTAACAACGCTGAGATTATAGCTCATGAAGATATGGGGCCTTGGGCAATTGTCCAGATTTTAGATTCGATTCTAAAATTGTGTTTTGTTGCTTTATTGTTCTTCATTAGTTGGGATAAACTACTGTTTTATTCGATTGCTCTGCTTTTGGTCCAAATGATTAATAGGCTTCTTTGCCACATTTGGTGTAAACTCAAGTATGCTGAAGTTAAATACCATTTTATATGGGATTGGAGATTGCTTCGTTCGATGCTTGGTATTGCAGGCTGGACAGGTCTTTCTAATGTCTCAATCTCAGGCTTTGTTCAAGGTACTAATCTTCTTTTGAATGTTTTCTTTGGACCTATTATTAATGCTGCGAATAGTGTAGCTATGCAGGCATATTCTGGCTTAAGATCATTCTGCAGCAGTTTTCAGTTGGCGTCAAATCCACAAATTGTCAAGCTCTATTCTTCAGGAGACTTGAATGGGATGAGAACTCTCCTTTTTTCAGTTTGTAAGATTTCTTTTTTTCTGGTTTTTCTTTTATCTCTTCCTTTTGTTGTAAGTGCTGATTTTGTTTTGGGAATTTGGTTGAAAGACGTACCAGAACATGCTGAGTCTTTTTTTGTTCTTTTGGTAGTTTATTCATATTCCGATGTCCTTGCTTACCCAATGGATATTGCAGCGCAGGCCACCGGGAATCTTAAAAAGTATTGTTCGCTAATATCTGCCGTTGTCTTATCTATATTACCAATATCATACTACCTTTTTTTGAAGGGCTTCATCCCTGAATCTGTTTATTATATCGCGGTGATCGCTTCTTGGTGTGGACTGATCTTGAGGTTAATCCTTTTACGTGAACTAATAGGGATTAGTATTAAGAGATTTATATCAGACGTTCTAGCTCGGATTGTATTGGTTGCTGTTTCGGGTGCAATAATTCCAGTTGTATTGACTTGTATTATGGAGGATTCCAACAGTTCATCTCTGATTATTATGTTTGTGGCAGTAGTGACATCAATTCTGTCAATCTTCTTTTTGGGTCTGGACAATAAAGAGAAAGCGTTAGCGATGTCGTTAATCAGATTACCAAAGAATAAACATACTTCTTTATGATTTATGTTTTGAACTATGCTGTGGGAGAGCCATATGTTTCTTATCGGAAATTTAACTCTTGGACAGCAAAGCACATAGGGAAAGCAGATCGTGTGTTGGAGTATTCCAAGGAGGATATTCCCAGTTATTATATAGAAGAGCATAAGTCTATTTTTAGTAAAAAAAGAGGATCTGGATTGTGGTTATGGAAACCATATATCATCTACTCTGCACTTCAGGTTATCAATGATGGAGATTGGCTGTGTTATACAGATTCAGGAACAGTATTTATTAATCGCATTACCCATCTTACAACTTTTGCAGAAAAAAAGGGGATACATGTTTTTCTTACCGAACAGCCTCTATTATGCCATCAGTTTACAAAAAAAGAGGCTTATGTCTTAAGCGGTATTCAGGATGGTGGTGAGAACCAGCTTTTGGGGGGACTCGTTTTAATCAAGAAGACAGACTTCATAATAGAATTTGTTAAAGAATGGCTGAGGATGTGTGAAAAAGAAGAGTTGCTTTCTCCTGATCACTTCTTTCCAGAGATAGAAGAGTTCTCTGATTACTATGCTCATCGGGAAGACCAATCCTTACTGACATTGCTTCGGATCAAGTATAATTTACCTGCCTTTAGGGATTGTTCGGATTATGGAGAAATGCCTTTTATGTATGCTAATCCGAAGTACACATATCATCCTCTTTCGTATCCTGAGTCGGATTATCCTACTGTAATTCTGTGTAATAGAAAGGTGTTTCCGATTGCATATTTCCTTAAGTATTGTATAAAGCACCTACTGTACCGTTGTCTTCCGAATATGTTTGAGAACTATTATATTAGTCGTGCCGGATTGTCTTTGTTGCCCGATGGAACATACGTTAATCATTGATCCCAAGTTGTCTGGCCATCATTTAGAGTATTTGGCCCATTTGTGGAGAATCTGCGAGAATAAAACGGAAGGTTCTTACTTTTTTTTGGTACCTCGTTCTTTCTCGGAAAAAAAGGAGATGATAGGAGTATCAGATAGTAAAAGAATCAGAATCGTTTACTTAACGGACAAAGAATGCCAGAGTTGTAATACAGGCTCACTCATAAAGAGAGCATGGTCATTCTCAAAGATAATTTCAAAGTATTCAGCCTGGCTATCTGCTTCAAAAGTGTTTTTAGTCAGCATAATGGATTGCCTTCCTTTTCTACCTGTTTTATTACGCAGTAAGAGCCAAGTATGCGGTATCATTTATGGCATTTATTTGTACACTTGGAAAACATCTTCACTAAAAAAGAAAATTGAGGATGCTATTAAATATACCGTTTTTGCCAGGTCCCGGGTGTTTCAAACAGTTTTTATATTAAATGATGCCGCAAGCGCGAGAAGACTAAATGCACTGTATCACACAAGTAAGTTCAGGTTTTTAGTTGATCCTTGTATGCCTATTTCTCTCGATGAAACTATTAACGTTAGAAAGGAATACGGCATAGCGGAGGATAAAGTATTGTTTGTTCATTTTGGCAGCTTAGGCGTTAGAAAAGGGACAATGGTAATCTTAGATTCTCTGGAACTCCTCTCGGCTGTTGATATTCAGAAGTATGCGTTTGTCTTAGCTGGACGTATTCCAGATGCTATAAAAGACGATTTCTACTCTCGCTTAGAAGCAGTTAAAAATAAAGGTGTACAAATCTATGTTAAAGATGCTTTTTGCGACTATTCTTTTTTGGGGAAACTGTGCTTCGAGTGTGATGCAATTCTTGCACCTTACCTTGACACGGCCCGGAGTAGTGGTATTATTGGCTATGCATCTCAGTATTTTAAGCCTGTAATTGCTCCATCATCTGGATTGATTGGGCGATTAGTAAAGAAGTATAAATTGGGGTATCTTCTGCCGTCAGCTGATCCTAAATGTTTATGTGATGCCTATAGAGACTTTAGCAAGATGTCCTCTAATGGGTTAGGCGATGAGTATATTATTTCACATGACGTACGCCGTTTTATGTATACATTAAGCACAGTTCTATAGTATTAACGCTTGCCACAGTTGATTCACTAGTTTTTTAGTCTCCGTTCGGAATCGCAATGTTTTGTAGGGGTCCTCTATCCCTCCATCCTAAGGAGATGAAGACACTGATTCTTCATTATCACATTATCTTGTTTATGGTGTATTACGTTGGGTGAAAAGCTAGAGGTAAAAAAGAGAACAATTAGTATCATGCAGTATAGTTTATCGCATATCTATGCCTTGATTCCCCATAAGAGGGCAAAATCCTTCATTCAGATGATATTCGCCTAAGTCATTCTGATAGATATGATAATTGAAAATGATTAATAATAGATACTAATAATGAGAATATCTAAGTATCTTTTTTCTTTTTTTACACTTTTTGTAGTCTTTGCTGACGAGTTGTTTTATGCCTTTATAAAAGTTATGGGCGTATCACTGGAGTCTGGCATGAAATCGCGCGAAGCTATTGCAATCGCTACAATCGCATATATAGTTTTATTAGTAGATTTGATAAAAGGAAGGATTAGTAGAACTAACATAATACAATTTATTAGCTTATTCATTATTCTTGTCTTTTATGTCTTAACAGGCTTATCTTATCCACACAGTGTTTATTACGATGATTATACGTCACAATTGCTAGTTTATGGAGCCCTGTGTGTACCTTCTGCATATGTAGGTATGAAAGTAGCAAAAGGAGGATATGACGATCATATTCTTAAACTACTACCCATCTTCTTGTTAATAATCTCTTTAATAGTGGGTTATTCGGTTTTTAATAGCTCATTACAAGAACGGTTACTCGGTCAGCTAGATGATGATGTCTTTAATTATCAGAATTCTTCATACTACCTTTCTTTTTGTGCAGTGTATAGTGTTTTTTATGTGTTTTTTTATAAAAGGAATTCTGGCAGGCTATTGAACACTATTGTCAAGACTTTCATTATTGTTTTGATTATTATTTGTTCTATTGGCTGTATACTCGGTGGAGGTAGAGGTGCTTTTGTATACCTTGTTGTAATATCGGCATACATGGTATATAGAATTATTGGCAAAAGGAATGATAGGAGGCTCGGTTTCGTTTTCTTGCTTATTGGGATTGCTTCTGCATTGTTTTATTTTGCTAACCATTTTGAGGTTTTTCAATCCGTTGGTGCCTCGCGAGTGGCAGAATTATTAATTACCGATGAAACCCGAATGGATTTATGGGGAAGAGCGATTAACTCTTTTATGGATTCTCCTGTTTTCGGACATGGGCTAGGTTCCGTTTGGTGGGAAGTCGGGTTTTATTCTCACAATTTTCTGTCTGATTTACTTGTTGAGACAGGTATTGTTGGTACTCTTGTTGTTACTCTAATTATAATAAAATGCGTTGTTAGATTAGTTAGACTCTCTAAGATCAACACATTATCTTTTTTTCTGCTTTTAGTTTTTATGGGTTCTTTAGTGAAGTTGGCATTTAGTGGGTATTGGCTTTCAAATAGTAATCTTTTTCTGGGATATGGTTTTGCTTATGGGTATTCACAGAATAATGGGGATTAAGGAAGCGAAGCAATAGACTTCTGTTTTCGTTTTAACTGTTATTATGCGATTGTTTATCATTACTCCAGTATTTGAAAGCTCTACATCAAGTGTTGGAACAACCCCGGTCGTTCATTATTTCGCTAGGGAATGGGCCAAACTGGGAATAGAAGTTCACGTTTATCATATTCTAGCCCGTTTCCCTCGCCTTTTTTATTATTTTTCTCGCATCTTTCAGCATAAGTTATATACTCTTTTGGGTAGTCCCGTCCCTGTTGATTACCCATATAGTTCTGAGTTTGAAGTTGATGGGGTTAAAGTTCATCGCGTGACAGTGAATAAGATCAAGCCGCATTCCAGATACTCTTCTAAGAAGATTCAAAGGGTGGTTAAGATGATCGAGAGTGGTTTTTCTCAGTTTGGGATTCCTGATGGATTAATCGGGCATTGGCATAACCCTTCTATAGACATTATTTCAACAATAAAGAGACGATATGATATCAGAACATGCTTGGTTCTCCATGAGAATACGTTTATGATGGAGAGATACTATGGTAATGATTTATATAATCTCTTGAATGCTTTTGATGTTTTAGGATTCAGAAATAAAACAGCGCAATGCAACTATATTTCCAAATATGGTTTACCTAAGTCTTCTTTCATCGCTTATTCTGGTGTTTCATCTGAGTTTATTAATGCCGGACTCGATAACCAACCTGTATTTGATAATGGGATTGACCATTTTGTTTATGTTGGCTCATTAATAGCAAGAAAACACCCTCTAGCTATCATCCATGCGCTTGATGTGGTCTATTCTTCCACTCCGTACTATATTACATATGTTGGTGATGGAGTTGAAAAGACTAAAATACTATCAAATATTGAGTCAATCAATAGTGTTGTTTTCACTGGTCGCTTAGAGAGGAAAGAGATAATAAACCATCTTAGGAAGGCTCAGGTTTTCATAATGATATCTGAAAAAGAAGTATTTGGCCTTGTGTATCTAGAGGCAATGGCACTTGGTCTAATACCGATTGGATCAAGAAATGAGGGGATAGATGGGATTATTGTTGATGGAGAAAATGGTTTTCTGTGTAATGCCGGAGATGAAACAGAACTTGCATCAATTCTGCGGAGAATCCGTGAGATGACAAGAGATGAACTCATACAGATGTCAAATAATGCTAAGCAAACAGCAATGAATTATACCGACCACAATGTCGCTATAAAATATCTGCAATCTATCTTTGAGTAGCATATGAATATGAGAATTCGAAAAATAGGTCGTTGGCTTAAAGCGGCTTACTATCGTAATAGGTATCATTTACGAAATGTACACAAGACGGTGTATTTTGGGGGACACTCTAGATGTTTAAATTGAAGAATACGTTTACATAGGTCCCAATTGTACAATTTACCCTAAGACTAAGATCGAGCGATTTACAATAATAGCTAATAATGTGTCTATAATCGGTGGAGATCATAGATATGATGTGATTGGGCTTCCGGTTGGCTTAACTGGTCGGGCTGAAATAAGACCTACAACAATAGGGCAGGACTGTTGGATCGGCGCATACGCCATTATTAATTGTGGAGTCAGTATTGCAGATGGATGTATTATTGCAGCGGGTGCTGTAATCACCAAAGACACTGAACCATATGGTGTATATGGGGGAGTTCCAGCAAAGCGGATTAAAGACCGTTTTTCGTCGAGGTTAGAGACAGATGAACACATTTTTTTAGTATCTCATATAAATGATCGAGAAGTATTGGATTTGAGGCTTAAGAATGAAAAGATATTCTAAAACACTTTTAAAAAGAATGTAGAATTATACGTCTGGGTTTTGGAAGGTGGAACGCCACCTCCATTTGTCTTGAAGTAAATACAGAATTATATGAATGAAGCTTCTGTTGACTTATCACAGTACAAGAATGCACTTAGCCGCAAGCATCAGTTAGTTCGGCTTGTGTGGAGCCTCGTCTGGGTGATTTTTGCCTGGCCCTTGCCTAAGAGTGTGGGAAGTGGCTGGAAGAGGTTCTTGCTGCGATTGTTCGGGGCAAAAGTCTCGAAGACAGCAGTGGTGTATTCATCAGCAAAGGTGTTTTATCCGGCCAATCTAGTCATGAAGGATTACTCTTGCTTGGCATCGGGCGTCAAGTGCTACAATGTCGCTACAATCATCATTGGGTCGAATACGACGGTTTCGCAGGACGCCTCGCTTTGCACTGCCAGCCACGACATTTTTGATCCACATCATGCCTTGATAACTGCCCCGATCGTTTTGGAAGACCAGGTTTGGGTTGCCGCGGAGGCATTTGTAGGAATGGGAGTCACGATTCATGAAGGTGCTGTAGTGGGGGCACGTGCAGTCGTAGTCAAGGATGTTGATCCGTGGACAGTTGTTGCCGGGAATCCGGCAAAGTTTATCAAACAACGCGTAATCAAAGGATGAAAACGCTGGATCTGACCACTATCATTCTGACATACAACGAGGAGTTGCATATCCGTCGCTGTCTTGAGAATGTGTCTCCGATATCTAGGCGGGTTATCGTTGTTGACTGCTTTTCTACGGACGGGACTTGCGAAATATGCAAGTCTTTTGCGAATGTGGAAGTTGTCCAGCATGCATGGCCGGGAAATCAGGCGGCGCAATACAATTGGGCTATTGATACGATTCCCATTGATACAGAGTGGATTCTGAGAATCGATGCGGATGAATATCTCCTGCAGGAGTTAGTGGATGAATTGGTCGAAAAACTCCCAAATTTGCCTGAAGATGTCACTGGAGTCGAACTAAAACGTCGGCACATCTTCATGGGAAAGTGGGTTAAGCACGGGATTTATCCAGTCATTATGCTTCGGATTTGCCGTACCGGTTGTGGGCGTTATGAGCCTCGGTTAATGGACGAGCATTATATCCTCACGAATGGTTATAGCGTAGTTTTTGACAACGATTTTTGTGATCATTCATTGATTACCCTTTCTGAATACTGCAATAAGCATGTGAAGTACGCACAAAGGGAGGCGGTAGAGATTTTGGACAGCCGTTATGGCTTGAAAGCCATGTCTACCGCAAACGAGGGTTTGGGTGTACAGGCTCTGAAGAAACGTAATGCCAAGAGCCGTTACAATAAGATGCCTCTGTTCTGGAGGAGCTTCGGTTATTTCCTGTACCGGTATATTCTCAGAGGCGGTTTCCGGGACGGAAAAGAGGGTTTCCTGTTCGCATTTATTCAAGGATGGTATTATCGGACGATGGTCGATGCAGACCTCCTTGAAGTGAAAAAGGCATGCGGGGATGATAAGGAAAAGATGAGAATCTATATCAAGGAGAAATATGGTATTTCATTATGAAAATCTCTCTTGTAACGGTCACTTTCAATAGCGCAAAAACGCTGGCCGACACGATTGAGAGCGTGTTGCGTCAGGATTACGATGACTATGAGTATCTGGTCATCGACGGCGGGTCCAAAGACGAAACCGTGGATATCATTAAGCAGTATGAGCCTCAGTTCGGCGGTAAGATGCGATGGATTTCTGAGCCGGACAAGGGGATGTATGATGGGATCAACAAGGGAATTCGGATAGCGACAGGAGATGTTGTCGGCATAATCAATTCTGATGACTTCTACCATCGACAGGATATTTTCCAAATTGTAAATGATTCATTCATAAACCATCCTGATATTCAAGCAATCTACGGGGATGTCCGTTTTGTGCATCCTGATGACTTGGAGACGACAGTTCGATACTATAGCAGCGCACGGTTCAAGCCTTCTCGCTTCCGTTGGGGATGGATGCCTGCGCATCCGTCATTCTTTACCTTCAAGGAGAACTTCGAGAAGTATGGATACTACAAAAATGACTACTATATTGCAGCTGATTATGAGCTGCTTATCCGCTTTTTGTACACTAATCGGTTGCCGTCTTTGTATGTGCCGGTCGACTTTTTGAAGATGCGGACAGGAGGCCGGAGCACACAAGGATTCAAGGCAAGGATTACCCTAAACAAAGAGATTGTCCGTGCGTGTCGGGAGAATGGCATTTACACAAACCTGCCAATGCTTTTCACGAAGTATTTTGAGAAGCTTTTCGAATTGATCAGGACGAAGAATTAACTGTATGAAGATCCTGATTACTGGCATTCACGGCTTTGTAGGCAGCAATCTTGTTGCTGCTCTGAAGGAGAATCACACTATCTACGGGCTTGATATCGTTTCTCCCATTAAAGAGGGTGTTTCGCACACTTTCGCCTGGGATGACTTGGAGAAAGGAATTATGCCCGTTGATGTGGATGCTATTATCCATCTTGCGGGCAAAGCGCACGACACGAAGAATCAGGCTGATGCGGATGTGTATTTCAAAGTGAATACCGGATTGACTCAGAGGATATATGATTATTTCCTTCATTCTACTGCCAGGAAGTTCATCTTCTTCAGCACAGCAAAAGCGGCAGCCGATAAAGTTGATGGTATATTGACTGAGGATGTCGTACCCGCTCCCGTAGGACCTTATGGGGAGAGTAAGATTAAAGCGGAGGAGTATATCCTGTCGCATCCTGCTCCTGAAAAGCAGGTCTATATCCTTCGTCCTTGCATGATTCACGGCTCTGGGAATAAGGGAAATCTGAATCTGCTGTACAATGTGGTCAAGAAGGGCGTTCCCTGGCCTCTGGGAGCCTTTGAGAATAGGCGGACGTTCACGAGTATCGACAACCTCTCCTTTGTTATTTCAGGCCTCTTGACGAAGGATGTGCCTTCAGGGATATACAACATGGGCGATGACGAGGCACTGTCAACGAATGAATTGATTGAGTTGATTTGCGAGTCACTCGGTAAGAATGCGCACATTTGGAAACTACCGAAAAGACTGATGAAAGGCTTGGCGAAAGTCGGCGGTTGGTTGCATTTGCCGCTGGACTCGGAGCGTCTGAGGAAGTTAACGGAGAATTATATCAGTTCCAATGCGAAGATAAAAGCCGCGCTAGGGGTTGATAAGATGCCGGTGAGAGCCGTTGATGGGTTGAAGAAGACATTGTCTTCATTTGCAGAGAAAGAGTCGTGATATCTGTTATTAAGTATTTCACAATCACCGTTGTTCTTCTAGTAGCTGAATTGGTCTATTTCAGCATCGCCGACCGGTTTAACATCATCGACAAGCCCAACGAGCGAAGCTCCCATACGCGAATAGTCCTTCGTGGAGGGGGCATTATTTTTTTGGTTGGAGCATGGGTTTGGAGTGCCTTCTTCGGCTTCCAATATCCGTGGTTCCTGGTTGCGGTTACGCTGGTGGCAGGAGTGAGTTTCATCGATGATATTCATTCATTGCCGGATTCGTTGCGTCTGGGGGTGCAGTTCATTGCTATGGGGCTGATGCTCTATCAGTTGGATATGATTCATGCGAATTTGTGGTGGGCGGTGATTCTGGCGCTTATAGTGTGCGTTGGGGCTACGAACATCTACAATTTCATGGATGGGATCAATGGGATTACGGCGGGGTATTCTCTGGCAGTATTGGTACCGTTGCTATTGCTGAATCTCCGAGGAGAGTTTGTGGAAACCTCGTTAATCATCGTGATTATCCTGTCAGTGTTGGTATTCAGCTATTTCAACTTCCGGCCAAAGAATAAGGCAAAGTGTTTTGCAGGGGATGTGGGGAGCGTCGGGATTGCCTTTATTCTCCTGTTCTTGATTGGATGTCTGATCATGAAGACAGGGGATGTTACTTGGCTGATCTTCCTGATTGTTTATGGCGTAGACGGTTGCTGTACGATCGTTCATCGTATTATGCTGAACGAGCACCTGGGAGAGGCGCATCGAAAGCATGCTTATCAACTGATGGCGAACGAGTTGGGTATGAGTCATGTGACGGTGTCATTGATCTATCTGGCTCTTCAGCTGGTGATTTCGCTGGTTATGGTATATTTGATTCCGAATACTGCCGTCGCGCATTGGATTTATCTCATTACCGTCGCTATAGTTCTCGTGGGTGCTTATGTGGTTTTCATGAAGAAGTACTATCATTTGCACGAGGAGTATTTGGCCGGGTTGCAGAATTAAGGGTGGCTACATGACCTCTCCGCATTTCGACATAAAAAGAGCATCGTTCCCTCACGGGTGACAATGCTCTAAGTGATAATAATCGGCCGATTCCACGACCAAAGTCTCGCTGATACAAAGATATAGATTTGTTTTTGAATTCCAACCATTTTTCGATTTTTAGATTCTCTTATACTAACATATGAAACCATGAGATATCTGACTCTTTTTAGCATTCCTTTTCTTGCGTTGCTCATGTCAGCGTGCAATCAAGCTCCCAGCATTGATGATTTGAAAGAAGATTCCTACCAGTTTGTTGAACAGGTACTTACGGAGGATGACACCGAGGCCGTTTCGCATCGGCTGGACCGGTACACCCTGGATCAGCACCCGGACAAGCTGAGCTATACCGGCACGGCGAAGGTCACCGAGTTCAAGCGCTCGACGGCCGAGGACGGCACCGTCCATGTGGACAGCACGAAGTACTACGTCGACGTCGTCATCAACTTCCATGGCACCGATTACGACAGGTACACGGTGAATGTGTACGAGTCGGATAAGCAGTAGGGAATGGTAGTGTAAGTGGAATGCCATTTTGTTTTGACATAAAGTGTGTTCACAGCTAATGAATGAGACCTTCCTGACGTTGGTGCGCGCCGGCATCGGACACGCTTCCGGCGAATTGCCGGAAGCTGTGGACTGGCGCGCACTGTCGGCCCTTGCTGACAGGCAAGGGCTGACTGCGGTCGTCTGGGATGCCGTCGCGGAGATGATGAATCAGGGCGTTCTGACAGGGGGGAGGGAATTGCCCAAGGACCTGAAGTACGAGTGGTTCGGGAATGCGCTTTTCTATGAGCAGAAGTACGAGTCGTACAAGGCGGCGATCGGGTCGCTGGCGGAGTTCTATTCTTCGCACGGGTTCAGGATGATGCTGCTGAAAGGGTACGGTCTTTCGCTGGATTACCCCGTGCCGTCGCACCGGCCTTGCGGCGATATCGACGTGTGGCTTTTCGGTTCGTATAAGGAGGCGGATGCTGCGGTTGCGAGCGATGCGGGGGCGAAGGTGGATGACAGCCATCACCATCATACGGTGTTCAAGTGGAAGGGCTATAGCGTTGAGAATCATTATGATATCGTAAACGTGCATGCCTTCCGTTCCAATGTCGGGCTTGAGAAGGTCTTCAAGGAACTGGCGATGGACGACGGGCGTTGCGTCGAGGTCGATGGGGCGCGTGTCTATTTGCCTTCGGCCAATTTCAATGCGCTGTTCCTGCTCAGGCATGCGATGCTTCATTTCGCTTCGACAAGCATCAATCTGCGGCAGGTCTTGGATTGGGGATTCTTCATGGAGAAGCATTCGGCGGAGATTGACTGGAAGTGGTTCGGGGATATGCTGGAGCGCTTCTTCATGCTCGGTTTCTATGACTGCCTGCGCCGGATTTGCGTGGAGGATCTGGGATTCCCGCCGGCCGCATTCAAGATCGACGGCGGCGTCGACACTTCGTTGAAAGCAAGGGTTCTGGGCGATATCTTTTCTCCGGAATTCCAGGGCCGCGAGCCTGATGGGCTTGTCCGGAGGGTGTGGTTCAAGTTCCGCCGCCGCTGCGCGAATACGTGGAAACACCGCCTCTGCTATCGTGAGGGGGTGATTTCATCTTTCTTCGTGTCGGTCTGGGGGCACTTGCTGAAGCCTAAGTCGATTTGATATGGGCCTATTTGTTTGTGGAATCAATAATTGTTTGTAGATTTGTCGTTTAGAAAATAAGTAAAACTTAAGTATAATGAAAAAGGTTTTTGTTGTTGTTTTTGCTGCTTTCGCGCTGGCTTTCGGCGCCAAGGCGCAGGATTTCACTCCCAGCTGGAACCTCGGCGTGATGGGTGGTGCCAACTATACCACTTCCAATCTCTGGCAGACTTCAAATTTCAGCCACATTACCCCCAATGCCTCCATCAATCTCGGTTATACCGTGAGCCCTTGGTTCGGTCTCCGCGCCAGCCTCAGCGGTCCTATCGCCAACTATCCTCAGGGAAAGACGGCTGTGAAGTTCGGTTATGCCCAGATTGGCGTCGATGCCATGTTTGACATCTGCAATATGTTCAGCTACAATCCCGAGCGTTTCTTCAGCCCTTATATCTTCGTCGGTGGTGCAGGTGATTATCGCTTTGCGGGTGATGCTTTTCAATCGTATTTCGGCCCCGGTGTCCGTGCCGGTCTCGGATTCAATTTCCGTCTGGGCGACAAGATGGCCCTGGCTATCGAGTTCCAGGATAACGCTCTCAACAACAAGTTCAATACCCTTGACGACAACAAGTTGTTCGGTGGTGACATCCTCGGTTGGAAGCGTCCCTTCCAGTGGGATGACAACTTCGCCGCCCTCATCGGTCTGAAGTTCAATCTGTAGTTTATCCGCGCTTCGGCGCAGTTGATTTATAGGAGCATCGTTCCCTTTCGGGGAGGCGGTGCTCTTTTTTTGTTTCGGGCATTTTTTTATGGGTAAATATTTGGATCAGAGGGCATTTGTGAAGCGCGTGGCTGTTTGGGTTGCGGTGGTGACGGCGGCTGTTGTGGCGGTGATTGGGATCTGTTTCGGGAAGGTGATCGAGGGGTCTTTGTTCGCCGAGGTGATGAAGTGGGTGCTGATGGGGGCGGTCGTGATCGGGATCCTGGAAGGGTTCGTGTATTTCCTGGGGCCGCTGGTGTGGCATTTTACTTACGGGAAGAGGAGATGAAAGGGGCGGCGCAGGCGGCGAAGGCGGCGGCAGCCGCTATAGCCGCGCTAGCCGCGCTCGGCGGCATCGCACTTGTGCGTACGCACAGGGCGTGGGCGGACGCTTATGCCACCGTGATTTATCCACGGACGTCAGCGGCTATGTCGTGGCTGACGGGGTGGATTCCGTTTTCGTTGGAGGAGGTGGTGGTCGGGGCGGCAGCGGTGGCCGCCGTGGCGTGCCTTGCACGCCTGAGGCGGCGCTGGCTGCCGCTCCTGAGCCTCATCCTCTGGCTTGTCGTGTGGTTCTATGCCGGATGGGGACTGAACTATTTCCGGAGCAGTATCTTCGAACGGGCCGGCGTGAGGGCGGCGGAGTTCGAGGAATCACGCTTCCGGGAATTCCTGGAGGAATTCTCCGCCGGCCTCGGCCGAACTTACGAACTCGGCGCCGAGGACCTTCATAACGCCCCGTTCGGCTTTTCTTCCTCCTCTGAGTCTTCATCATCAGCCTCATCCGCTGCCGTTTCCTCTTCAATCGTCGAATCATCCTTTCCTGCTGCTTCATCTGGCTTCGGAGCCCCTGCCTCTTTGCCGACGGGGGAGGTGGCGCCGGGCCTGGATTTCGCGCTCGTCGAGCGCGAGATGCGGGGCTTCTACGAAGCCCTTCCGGCGCGCTGGGGGCTGGCCCGGCCTAGGGCCTGGCAGCGCCCCAAGCGCCTCCTTCTGGACCGCCTCTATTCTTCCGTCGGCGTAATGGGTTTCGTTGGGCCGTTCTTCAACGAGATCCAGGTGGGCGGCGATGTCCCGGCGGTCCAGTACCCTTTCACTTACGCCCACGAATACTCCCATTTGCTGGGCGTCAGCAGCGAGGCGGAGGCCAATTACTGGGCCTGGAAAGCCTGCTGCGCCTCCGCTGTTCCTGCTATCCGCTATTCCGCCTATCTGTCTCTGCTGCCGTACGTGGCTGGCCATGCGCGGCGGCTCCTCTCCGAGGAGGACTACGCCGCCTGGGCCGCCTCGCTCCACCCCGGCGCCCTGGAGGACTATAACGCCACTCGGGCCCATTGGGACTCCCTTTACAGCCCCTTCATCGGCAGCATCCAGAACTGGGCCTACAATCTCTACCTCAAGGGCAATTCCATCCCCGCCGGCACCGCCGACTACAATGGCGTCATCCGTATCATCCTCTCCCTCGACCTTCCTCCCTCCTGATCCCTCTCCTTCCCCCCTCATCCTTCGACCTTCGGTAGAAGGATGCGGCCTGAAACGTCTGAAACGCCCTCATCCTTCGACCTTGGGTGGAAGGATGCGGCCTGAAACGCCGTAAGCGCCCTCATCCTTCGACCTTGGGTGGAAGGATGTGGCCTGAAACGCCGTAAACGCCCTTATCCTTCGACCTTCGGTGGAAGGATGCGGCCAGAAACGCCTGAAGCGCCCTCATCCTTCGACCTTGTGTGCTTTCCTGATTTCGGTTGACTCGGGTTTATAGATTATTCCTGGTATTTGTTGACTTTGTGTCGTTATTCCTGGATAGGGTTTACCATCCGAGTCTTATAACTGTCATGGGTTGACTGGAGGCCGTAGGCCGGAAGGAGACCCCTGACTGACATTCAAAGGTAAAGAGTTTTCAGGGATATTCATCCTATCCCTGCTTTTTATTGCCTCGAAGCGCCAACTCTTCCACTTCATATCCCT
>JAEEGL014461205.1_pt1 | contig 42485 bp, 17 predicted proteins | sample 9134231 | NCBI WGS metagenome assembly JAEEGL01 (sample SAMN16246548, study PRJNA631951) | gut metagenome | biome: gut microbiome; feature: rumen; material: fiber-attached | host: Bos | place: Iran: Karaj | collected 2018-10 | reverse complement strand
ATTTCTTGTAAAGTATATGCTGCACCGTAAGCTTCCAATGCCCAAACTTCCATCTCACCAAATCTTTGTCCACCGAATTGTGCTTTACCACCAAGTGGTTGTTGTGTAACTAATGAGTATGGACCAGTTGAACGAGCGTGAATCTTATCATCAACTAAGTGGTGAAGTTTTAACATATACATTACACCAACTGTAACTGGATGATCAAATGGTCTACCTGTTCTACCATCATATAATACTGATTTACCGGTTGTCTCAAGTCCTGCGGCTTCAAGCATTTGTTCAACATCCTTTTCTGATGCACCATCAAATACAGGTGTTGCTATATTCCATCCAAGTAATCTACAAGCTGCACCTAGGTGTACTTCCAAAACTTGTCCTAAGTTCATACGAGAAGGAACACCAAGTGGGTTTAAGCAAACATCAACTGGAGTACCATCTGGTAAGAATGGCATATCTTCTGCTGGAAGAATTCTAGAAACAACACCTTTGTTTCCGTGACGTCCAGACATTTTATCACCAACTGATATTTTTCTCTTTTGAGCTATGTAAATTCTTATTACTTCGTTTACACCAGGGCCTAATTCATCAGAATTTGCTCTAGTAAATACTTTTACATCTACGATTGTTCCAGCTTCACCATGTGGAACTCTTAAAGATGTATCTCTAACTTCTCTAGCTTTTTCACCAAAGATAGCTCTTAATAATCTTTCTTCTGCTGATAATTCTGTTTCACCTTTTGGAGTTACTTTACCAACTAAAATATCTCCTGGTTTAACTTCAGCACCTATTCTTATGATACCGTTTTCATCTAAGTCTTTTAATGAATCTTCACCAACATTAGGAATGTCTCTTGTGATTTCTTCTGGACCTAATTTTGTATCACGGCATTCACAATCATAGTCTTCAATGTGGATAGATGTTAAAACATCTTCCTTAACTAATCTTTCATTAAGTAAAATAGCGTCCTCATAGTTATAACCTTCCCAAGTTGTAAAAGCAATAAGTAAGTTTTTACCAAGTGACATTTCTCCGTTCTTTGTTGCAGGACCGTCAGCTATAACGTCACCTCTTTTAATCTTTTCTCCTTCTTTTACTATTGGTCTTTGGTTAATACATGTACTACCATTTGTTCTCTTGAATTTTCTTAGTTCATAAACTTGTTTAGCACCATCTTTACTCATTACAACAACTTCATCGCCTGTAACTTTCTCTACGGTACCATCTTGTTCTGCTATTACAACTACACCTGAGTCTTTAGCAGCTTTATATTCTATACCTGTTCCAACCATTGGAGCTTCTGTGATCATTAGAGGAACAGCTTGACGTTGCATGTTTGCACCCATTAAAGCACGGTTAGCATCGTCGTGTTCCAAGAATGGTATCATTGCAGCACCAACTGAAACTAATTGTTTAGGAGAGATATCCATATAATCAACTTGCTCTTTGGCAATTTCTTTGATTTCTTCTCTATCTCTTACTCTAACTCTCTTGTTTAATAATCTTCCCTTATCATCTAAAGGTTCTGATGCTTGGCAGATAATGTAATTATCTTCTTCATCAGCTGTCATATATTCAACTTCATCAGTGATTTTTCCTGTTTCTTTATCAATCTTTCTATATGGAGTTTCAATAAATCCATATTCATTGATAATAGCAAATGTTGAAAGTGCAGAAATTAATCCGATGTTTGGACCTTCAGGAGACTCAATAGGACATAGTCTTCCGTAGTGAGTATAATGAATATCACGAACTTCGAATCCAGCTCTTTCTCTAGATAAACCACCAGGTCCTAATGCAGAAATTCTTCTCTTATGAGTAAGTTCTGATAGTGGGTTAGTTTGATCCATGAATTGAGAAAGTTGTGAACTTCCAAAGAATTCTCTAATTGATGAAGTGATAGGTTTTGTATTAATTAATGTTTGTGGTGTAACTATATCTAAGTCTTGGATTGTCATTCTTTCACGAACAACTCTTTCAAGTCTTGTTAAACCAATTCTAAATTGATTTTGTAATAATTCACCAACACATCTAATACGTCTGTTACCTAAGTGGTCGATATCATCAATTGAACCAAGTTGTGGTTTTGATGGATCTGTAATTAAAGTATTATATTCAAGATTTAATAGATAGTTAACTGAAGCAAGCATATCTTCTGTAACAACATGCTTTGGAATAAGTTCTTCTAATCTTTCTTCAATATTTTTCTTTAATTCTTTGTCATTTTTTGAATTTTCTAAGATGTTTTGTAATACTGCATAGTTAACATCAATTCTAATTCCAAGTTCATCAGCAATTTTAGGATTTACGTAAGTTTTAATATCAACTGTACCATTTCCTATAACTTTTGCTTTTTTACCTTCAATGTTAACATATACAACATTGATACCAGCATTTTGAATTTCTCTTGCTTTTTCTCTAGTGATTACTTCACCTTTTTCAACGATGATTTCACCAGTTTCAGGATTAGCGATATCTTCAAAAGCTTCATGTTTAGCTATTCTTCCGGCTAAACCTAATTTTTTGTTGTATTTGTATCTACCAACTTTAGATAAATCATAACGTCTATTATCGAAGAATAATCCGTCAAATAAGTTTCTTGCAGCATCAACTGTTGGCAATTCACCTGGTCTTAATTTTTTGTAAATTTCAATTAATGCTTCGTCAGCTGTTTTAACTGGATCTTTTTCAATAGTAGCTAAGATCTTGTCTTGATCTCCAAAGAAATCAATAATCTTTTCATCAGTATCTAAACCGATAGCTCTTAATAATGTTGTAACAGGTAATTTTCTTGTTCTATCAATTCTTACCCAAAATACATCATTACTGTCTGTTTCATACTCAAGCCATGCGCCTCTTATTGGCATAACTGTTGCAGTATAAAGTTTCTTTCCTACTTTGTCATATGATGAATCGTAGTAGCATCCTGGTGAACGAACTAATTGAGATACAACAACTCTCTCAGCTCCGTTGATTACGAATGTACCACTTTCAGTCATAAGTGGGAAATCACCAAGATAGATTTCTTGCTCCTTAATCTCACCTGTTTCACGGTTAATAAGTCTAACTTTTACGTGAAGTCTTGTAGAATAAGTAGCATCTCTTGTTTTAGATTCTTCTAGAGTATACTTTGTTTTGTTCTCCATGTAGTAATCAAAGAATTCAAGTACAAGATTTCCTGAATAATCTTCGATAGGTGAAATATCTTTTAATACTTCTCCTAATCCTTCTTTGATAAACCAGTCATAAGAATCTTTTTGAACTTTCAATAAATTAGGAATTTCTATAAAATCACCAATTTTTGAAAATGTCTTACGTACACATTTCTCGTGTACTACGTCTTTTACCTTTACCAAAATAAAATCCTTCTTTCTTTATATTTAGCAGGCAATAATGTATAAACTATCCGTTTAAGGTCCCTCTTATTACAGCAAGTTGTTGCTAATTGTGGTGTTTCCCTGCCAAAAAAAGCACCTCAAAAAGTAGTACCTTACCAAATAATTCCTCCAAAAACGGGTTGAATGCGTAAAATTACTAACATATTATACTACAAAGCAGTTCTTTAGTCAAGGATTTTTCCTTATTTCCCTAGGGTTTTTTAAGATTTTTTTATATAAAATTTTGACATTTTTTATGACTTTTTAATCTCCAATTTTTTATCCTACAAAAACATTTTTTCTTCTTTTATTTTTCATTTTTCATTTTCAAAATTTTCAAAAAATTTTCAAAAATGCTATTTCATTGAGTTTGATGGATTTCTATGCTTTTCCATGAGCACTTTATTTTTACTATTTCTTTCTTAATTTTTTGTAGTTTTCCACCGTTTTTTATCCACAATTATGATAGAAAAAAATTGTTTTTTTCTTCTCTTTTTCTATTACAAATGTAAAATTATATTTTTTTCTTTCTTATATTTCTTCCCCTCTTACTTTCTTTTTTATAAACTCAATCTTCTTTTAATAAAAAGCTCTTCAAGTTATTGATTTTTCTATATTATTAATATATTATATTAATATAAAATTTAGGAAAAAGAGAACTTAAATACGCTATGTATAATTTCAGATATGGATTAAACCAACTTAATAAGTACAAAACCGTTACGGCAATAGGGATTGGTATTTTAGTACTAATAATGATAATTTCATACATTGTAACCCATCCCAATGTTAATAAAGGCGTTCCAAAAACCGCTGAATATACTGAGAATAACCCGTCTTCGGTTTTCTATGATAAAAATCAAACTATAAAAATAGAGATATCAAACATATATGGATTTGCACAATATACTCCAAGAAATGAGACTCACTTGCTTGAACTTAGAACTAACAATGATGTAAATATTTATGTATCAAAAATAGAAAAAGTAGAAGGAAAAAATTTATTATCAGTAGCAAATGCAGACAAAAAGACTTTTACATCTTCTTTTCCAAAAACCTCAAATATATCTGATGTAAAAGAAGTAACGATAGATGGCAAAACCTTTGCTACATATAGTTTTCACTATCTTGATGAACCATATAAAAAAGCCTTTTACATACAAGTAGGTGTAATAGAAAAAAGCAATTATTTTTATATTATTGACGTAGAGTTTCCACAAGATAATATATCTTCATATGCTAATTTAGTTAAAGATGCAATTTCTTCTTTTGAAGAAATAAAATAAACACTTCATATAGAAGTGTTTTTTATTTTTAAAATAAAAAAGTTCAGTTTTAAACTGAACTTTCTGTTTGTCTATTAAAATTAACTTGTTTTTCATAAATTTCAGATATTTTTTGTTTACATCTTTTCATTTGTTTAATAACACCCGTTATTGTTGCAGATACTTCATAAACCTTTTCATCTACTTGTGATTTTAATGATACTAATGTTTCATCCTCAAATCTATTTAAAAAATTAGTAAATCTATTTCTACCATGAATAGTATTTGATATTGTTCTAATTAATCTTTGGAAAAATCCATTTTTTGCTTCAATAAGTTCAACTTGTTCTTTGCTTTCTTCAAAGATTCTATTAATATCCTTTATTACCTCTTCATGACTCCAATCAAGTCTGGCCTTACATTCTTTTATCATGACGTTATAATTCTGTTTCTTTTGAACATTAGCTCTTTGAATTATTTTCATACCTTTTAATTCATTTTCAGAATAAGTATTATCATTCATTCTTTGTTCTAATGATACTATATTTGCAATTGCTAAATTTTGATTTTCAATTGCATTTTCAAGAATTTTATATACGTCAATATAAAGTCTAGCATATACATTTTCCAATTTTTCTATTTGGAATATGTATTCATCCCTTACCTTACCAATCTCGGTCTTAAAATCGAAATCTTTTTGATCATATGTTATCAATTGTTTTTCTATTATTTTGTTAAAATAAGCCAATTTTTGTTCTTTTAAGGCATCAAGCTCTTTTTGAAAGATTGTAACCTTAAGCATTCCACTATCGGCTTGTGCAATTGTTAGATCATTAATATTCTTATTTAGTTTGGTAATTACCTCATCAATACTCATTTTTTTAATCCCTTATTTTCTTTAGTTTATTCTACTTCTCTATCCTCTTCTGTGATTTCCTCTGGGCCTTTTGGTTCCATAGGTTTCTTTGCTTCTTGAGTTTTTTCTGGTTCTTTTTCAGCAGACCTATCTGGCGTTATGGTATCTGTTATTCTTTTTGTATTTAATACCATCTCATCATTAACCTTTTTAATTTCTTCTACTAAAGCAACTTTTCCATCCGCTAGTCTTTGACTAGGTACTGTTGCTTCTTTTTCTTCAACTATTATAGTATTTAGTAATTCATTTTCACCAGTTAATGGTTTAACCACTACTTCTTTTCCCATTTTTACTCTCCTGTCTTTAGTAAATTATTTTCCAACATTATTAATAATAGCAGCAATATATTTATTTTGCTCCTCTATTAATTCTTGATTTTTACTTTCAAGTTGAGTTAAATAATTATTTAATTCCTCGATTGACAATCTATCAATGTTAATAACTTTTCCATCGATATGAATTTGTCCAAATGAAGATGCATCAAACATAACAATTTCTCCTTATTTTGCTTCTTGTTTTACTACTTTTTCCTTCTTCTTTTCTTTTGCTTTTTCTTTAGACTTTTCTTTAAGTTTTAGTTCTTTATCCTTTTGTTCTTGCTTTGCTTCTATATAATCATATGCAACAATTTTTATCATGCTCATTATTGGAACACCCAGGAACATTCCAATTGGTCCAAAATAAGCACCACCTATTGTAACAGCCATAATTATTAATATTCTACTTAAATCAAGTGAATCTCCAAGTATTTTGGGATTAATAATATTTGCATCTATTTGTTGAAGTACTATTGCCCCTAGTGCCACATATATTGCAACATTTAATCCATCTGTAAATATTGTAATTAATACTGCAAATATTATTGCAAAAATAGCACCAAAATATGGTATTAAATTTAGCACGCCTATCATCAATCCTAATAATACTGCATATTCTATTTTCATAATTGAAAGGAATATGATCATTACAATTCCAACAATTGTTGCATCCAAGATTTGGCTTGAAATAAATCTTGAAAACACATCATTTGTATTATGAAAATATTTTTTAATATATTTAAATGTTTTTTCAGAAAACATTGCTTTGCAAAATGTTCTTCCAAAATTTCTAATGTCATTTCTCTCTAAAAGTATATATATTGATACAACTGTTGTAATAAATAAGTTAAATACTGATTTAGCTGCACCAAACATTGTATTTATATAGTTATAAATATTATCTATGGTTATATTTTTCTTTATTGTTTCTTCAATATTTGAACTTCTTAAATTTTGAATCATAGATGTTTTGCCAAGGTTATAAAGAATTGTTCCTTCCTGTGCATTATCAAACATCTCCTCAGCTTGTTGATAGTATCCTGGAAGCTTAGTAATAAGATTTCCAATACTTTTTATTGTTGGTGGTAAAATAAAGTTCATTATTATAAAAATAACAATAAATAGTATTAAATAAACTGTTGTTACACTTAATCCTCTAACATGTTTTTGAAGAACCTTAAAATTAGATTTTCTATAAGTGTCTTCAATGCTTCTGCAAGGGATGTATAACATATATGCAATTAAAATAGCTGAAAGAAATGGCGATAAAATATCAAATAAATTTGATATCCATCCAGAAATTGCTATAACACTATCTATGGTCTTAAACGCTACTATTGAAACAAGTATAAGTGAAAACCAATATAGCCATTTCTTAAAGTCTTTCTTATTCATAAGTCTATCTCTCCAACATACAATTTTACATAAATATTATATAGCTAAAATACCTTGATTTCAAGTAATTTAATATTATATTTTGATTACAAAAAAAAGAACCTTTCGGTTCTTTTTTTATTTTTATTGATAATATATATAACATTCTAAATTTCTTCTACCAAATTGAAGTGCAGCTGCGTGTGATCCCATAAAAACATCTAATCTGTTATTTGAGATTGCTCCACCTCTATCTTCTACTCTAAACCATCCACCATTTGGATTGCCTGCTAAAGCTGGTATATATACTACTGTTCCTATTGGAAGTCCTGGTCCAGCAGCTAGAGTATGATTTGCTTGAGCTATCGCTCCACTACTTGTTACTCCGTTTGTTTTACCACAGCATATAGCACATGAACAATATGCAGAGCAGTTCATTGTTCTTACTTCAGGAGCGGCACCATTTGTACTTGCAGCTAAATTTTCAGCACTTCTTGAAATACCACCTCTTGAAACAATCTTTGTTGATATTTGAATGATTTTTTCACGAGGTTGTCTAATGATTTCTTCAGAAATTAAAGTTCTTTCAACTTCTTCTTCGTTTTGAAATTTAACTTTGTACTTTAATTCTTTTATACCGTTTCTTCCTTCTTGTACAACTCTATCTTGTGTTTCTGTACCAGAAGCTGAGACATCTTTAGTTACCGTTTCATAAGGTATTTCTACTTGTTCAACAACTATTTTTTCTGTAATTGTTACATATTTTCCAAGAATTTGTTCTTTTGAAATTCTTTCTACTTCTTCTGCAACAACTTTTTTCTCATCGGTAATTTTAGAAATTGTAATTGTCTTTGTAAAATCAATATTATCATTTGTATTAGGATAAACTACTTCATCCTCTAATATAATTATATGATTTTCTGCTAATATATCTTGAACTTTTATTGAAGAACTTGCAACTACAGTTTCGATTCCTTCTGGAAATTCGATTGTAATATAATTCACGTCAGATTTATTAGCCCATACACCAACTACAAATAAACAAACTAGAATAATACTTATGAAAACAATTCTTTTAATTATCTTTACAGATAATTTACTACTTGTCTTCATAACTTTTAATCCTCTCTAAATTTTTAGCATATTTATTATACTATTAAATGTCATTTTTGTCAATTTACTACTTAAGCTCTCTAATGGCTTTAATTCGGTCTTCTACAGGTGGATGTGTTGACATTAGGCCACTTACTTTTTTTGATAAATCTCCTTTAAATGGAGATGCAAAAAACATATGAGCTGTTGCTGTATTTGCTGTTTCTAATTCTTCTGGATCAGCAGTAATTCTTTCTAGTGCTGATACTAATGCATCCGGATTTCTTGTAAATGATACAGCCGTAGCATCTGCTAAATATTCTCTTCTTCTTGAAACAGCAAGTTGAATTAATTTTGATGCAATCGGTGCTAAAATTAATGCAATTACACCAAAAAGAACTAATATTCCATTTCCTTTATCATTTGAACTACTACTTCTTCTTCCCACAGTTCTAAATGAGATATCTGTAAGCATTACTGCAAACCCTACCATTGTACTTACTATTGCATTAAGTCTTATATCATAATTTTTAATATGACCTAGTTCGTGAGCAACAACCCCCTCTAGTTCATGATAATTCAACTTTTCAATCAATCCTTTTGTAACACAAATAATAGAATGTTCTGGATCTCTACCAGTTGCGAAAGCATTTGGTTGCATAGAATCAACAACATAAAGTTTTGGTTTATGTTCTAATCCAGAAGCAATCATTAACCCATCTAGTATATTTGAAAGTTGCAAATCCTCCTCTTTTGTTGCTGGTCTTGCTCTAACTGTTGAAAGAACAATTTTATCACAGTTATAATATGTTGCTAGCGTACTTAAAATTGAAGCAATAAGAGCAAAAGGAAGCGCATATTCACCCCAATCACTAAGATATGTTATTGCATATACAATTAATGAAATAAAAATAGTAAATCCAATTATTATTAATGTTGATATTCTTTTGTTTTTATTAATATCACTATACATATAATCTCCTAATTAAAAAGGTCGCTACCTTTGATAGCGACCTTAAAAATATAATTATTTGCTAAAATCAACTTTAACACTTTGTTTAGCTTCTTCAGATGTTGTTTTAAACAATTCTTTCTCTTTAAAGCCACAAATATTAGCGATAATGTTTGTTGGTATAACTTGTAATTTTGTGTTATATATTGTAACACTATCATTATAAAATTGTCTTGAATATCCAATCTTATCTTCTGTACTTCTTAATTCTTCTTGAAGTTCTGCAAAGTTTGTGTTGGCTTTTAAATCAGGATAAGCTTCTGATACAGCCATAATTGTTTTTAAAGCACCAGATAATTGATTATCAAGTTCAGCTTTTTCATTAACTGTTGATGCATTTGCCCAAGATGTTCTTAATTCTGTAACTTTTGCTAAAGTATCTTGTTCATGTGTCATGTAACCTTTTACAGCTTCAACTAAATTAGGAATTAAATCAAATCTTCTTTGTAATTGAACATCAATTTGACTCCATGCATTATCAGCTTTATTTCTTAATTGTACTAATGAGTTATACATTCCTACGAATAATACAACTAGAAGTACAACAATTACTAATACTACCATCATATTAAGTATCCTCCAAACCTAAATTTGATTTAATTATAACATAAGTTTATTATTTTGCAATAATTATTTAAAAAAAAAGAAGAAGTAACCAAGCACCGGTTACTTCCCCAGGGATTTTTTTATTAATAATTCTTTTCAGAAAATATTAATCTTAAACATTTTTATATTTCATATATCTATTATAGCTGATATATGCTGCAAAGATTAATATTACTGCAGGTATTATTATCATTTTAGCACCAGTAGATGGAAGTGTATCTCCACTTACTGTATTATCTGCTCTATTAGCAGTGTTTGCTTTATTTGTTGCAGTATTTCCTACTGCATTATTTGTAGTATTGTTTGCTGTATTTTTTACAGTATTGTTTACTGTATTGTTTACAGTATTATTCACAGTGTTATTTACTGTGTTGTTTACAGTATTATTTACAGTGTTATTTACAGTATTGTTTACTGTATTATTTACTGTATTGTTTACTGGTTCTTCTGGATCCTCTGGATCTTCAGGATCTTCTGCTGGAGCCTTTCCAGCTATTGTTACTGATTTAACAACTTGTTCAGATTTATCTGAATTTGTTGTCATATCAAACGTAAAATTGATTGCCTTAGCACTATCAAGCTGAGCTTTTGTTACACCAGATTTAACTTTAAATTCTATAGTTATCAAATCTTCATTTTTAGTAATACCATTTGCAAAATCTATTACGATTCTTGTATTTGTATTACCATTTGATGTCGTTGTAACTCTTGGTTTTCCGTTAAATCCAACATATGCATTAGCATCAGTGATACTATCAATTGTAGCGTTTGTAAAGTCTACTACTGGTAATTCTTCATCACCTATTTTTACTTTACCATTTGAATTTTTTACAATACTATCAACATTTATTGTTTCGAATACAGATCCGTCGTAATCTATATATCCTTCAACATTATTTATTTTTTCACTTACATTTTCTGCTGATAATGTAACTGTAAATGTTTCTCCAGCTTCTGTTGTTACAGAGCTTTTGTTAACATTTATTCTTGCATTAACTGCAGCAAACACTGTGCTAGCAAAAATCAAAGCTGAAATGCTAAATATTTGCAATAATCTAATTAATCTTTTATTCATTTTTTTTACCTCTCGTTATCTACTTTATTTAGAATAACATTAATTATTATTTTTAGCAAGTTATAAAATTTCCTAAGAGGTATTTCTACCTCTTAGAATATATTATCCATTATAGTCTAAGCTATAACCTGTAACTTCTGCTCTATGATATAGTAATAATTTTGAATCCTTAGCGTCGATTCCGTTCTTATCATCTATATCTGCTGCTCTTGCAGCTACACCTTCAAGAGTATAAATCTCATTTCTATGAGCTTTAATTAAGTTTGAATCTCTTGAATCTGCTAGACCATCTTTATTTACATCACCTTTTACAGCGATTTCATATACATATAGGTCATCATTTGAATCTTTTAAAACGTTACCCTCTTCATCTTGAATTTGTGCAAACATTCCTGTTTTTACATATCCAGATGTTACGTCGTTTCCTTCTTCATCCACAACAACTACTTTATAACCAGGAGCAAGTTTTGTTTTGAATGCCTCTAATGATGTTTTTGTTTTAACATCAATTAGATATTCACCCTCAACTTTGTATCCTAATGTTATATCTTCTTGTGGATGTTCTGGTTCGTCAGATTTAATTGTTACAGTTGCTTCTGCTTTTTTATTTGGATCTAATTTAGATGTAGCTGTAACTGTTAAAGTTTTAGCTGTTTCATCTGATCCTACTACTAAAGTACCGTCGCTATATACTTTAGTTCTATTACTATTAGCACCAGTTACAGTATATGTAACTTGCTTATCAGCATCTGATAAGTTATTTCCTGTTACGTTAACTGTAAATTCTTGTGTAGATCCTTTTTCAAGTTCTACACTTGCTGGTGTAATTGTTACTGAATTTACAACCTTTTGGGTTGGATCTTCTGGATCTTCTGGATCTTCTGGATCTTGTGGATCTTCGTTTCCAGCGATTGTTACTGTTGCAACAACCTTTTTGCTTGGATCTACTTTTGAAGTAGCTGTAACTGTTATAGTTTTAGCTGTTTCATCTGATCCAATTACTAATGTTCCGTCACTATATACTTTTGTTCTAGGGCTGTTAGCTCCATCTACAGTATATGTAACTTCTTTTTCAGCATCTGTTAGGCCTTCACCTAATACATTAACTGTAAATTCTTGTGTAGATCCTTTTTCAAGTTCTACTGTTACTGGAGAGATTGTTATTCCCTCAACAGATTTGTTTGCTACTGTTAATGTTGCAGTTGCTTTCTTATTTGCATCTTTTACAGATGTTGCTTCAATTGTAAATTCTTGGATTGTTTCATTTTCACCAATTGTTACAATTAAGCTGTTGCCGGCTTGTTCAAATGTAGTAGTTGCTGATGGTGTAACTGTTCCGTTAACATCATCGTATCCTACTAAGAATTCTACGGCTTTATCTTCGTCTTCTAGGTTTTCACCTTCGACTGTTGCTGTAAATGTTGTTTGTCCACCTTTAATAGTTGTTGCTGTTTCAGGTGTGATAGTTACTCTTGTAACTCCTTTATTTACAACATTTACAACTGCTGTATCACTAGATATTTCATCGTATAGTGATGTAGCTTTAACAACTAATTGCTCAGCTGTTTCATCTTCGGCTACAGTTAATAGACCGTCGCCTGAAATATATGTATCGTTACTTTGTGCTCCTGATACTGTCCATAATACAGCATCTGTTGAAGTACCTGTAACTCTACTTTCGAATTGTTGTGTTCCACCTTTTAATACATCTGCTGTTTCAGGTGTAACTTCTACTGTTATATTTAATGTATCAACTACTTTATATAGTATTTGACATGTAGATTGATCTGTTAGACCATCTCTAATTGTGTCTCTTGAATCAATGTATACTACGCTTTGTTTTGTTCCAAGTGAACTTGTATCAAGGATAGCATATTTACCATCTGAAGTTACATTTCCAAATGTACTTGAAATACTAAATGATGTTCCTGCTGGATCAGCTTCTTCTGATTGAGCAAAGATTGGTGGTAATTCCACTCTCATTTGTGTTCCTTGTAATACTGGATTTTCAACTTTTAATGCTAATTGTTGTCCTCTTAAGTCTACTGAAACATATCTTGGATCTGCCATGTAATCACCAATGCTTTGGAATTGGTAAATTTCTGGCACGTTTTGGTTAGCAGCTCTTAATTCAAATGATAAGTATGCAAGTAAATTTGCGATACTATCAATTTTGTTTCTGCTAACGTCCATATATAATAAGTCTTCTAATTTACTTAAATCAAAAGTAAATTCTCCACTTAATAAGTTTCTAGATACACATAAGTACACTAAATTTGAAGCTTCTTCTAATGGAGTAATATCAGAAATTTCGTTAAAACCTAAGTTTAACTTTCTTAAATATTCCATTGAAGCCCAATCAACTGTGCTTATATCAACGATTTCGTTATCATATGCGATAAATCTTCTTAATTCTGAAAGTTCTTCTAAATCATCGATTTCTTCGATTAAGTTTTCAGAAACGTTTAATACTTTTAATCTTGGAAGATTTACATATAATGAAATCTCATTACTATTTTTAACCATTTGTCTTGCTAATAAGAATAAAACTTCATTAAATTCATGAGGAATCTCACCACTGCACTCTTCACCATTATCATCTAATACGTTTTGATAATTATTTAAACAATCTTCCATATATGGTTTAATTGATGCTTGTAAATCAATTCTTTCCATTGGGTTTGTTTCATAATAATATGGGTTTAGATCCCAAGGTGTAACTGTATAATCATCTAAAGCAGTTTTTAATGCTTCTTGTTCTGCATAATCATCTACTAAACACTCATCTTCACCTCTAAAGAATCTTTGAATGAAGCAATAGTTATAAAGAGCCATATAGAAATCATCATCTCTAAAGTCTCTAATCCATGTTACAAAATACATTAGATTTTGATCTGGGAATTGTTCTTCTACTGTTTCTTTGAAAAATGTACCAATTGGTTTATCTATTGGAACTATTTCAGTTGTTGTAATAGTTGTTAAGTTACCTGAACCATCATCTACTGATTTTTGTACTTCTACTTCTTTTGTTGTTGGAATACCATACTTATTAATTAGGTATCCAGCTTCGAATGGTGTAAGAATTTCACTTTCTTCTAAACTAGCTATTCTATTGATTTGTTCTTTAACCATAGATGTAGCTTGTTCTTTTGTTAAGTCTTGTAAATCCTCATCTTCATCGAATGTTCTTATAGCATTTGTTCCTAATGCTGTTAGATAATCGATTCTTTTATATATTTTGTATAGTTTATCCATTCTTGTTACAAAAATAGGATAATAAGAATCTAGTTTGTTTTGTGAGTTTCCAATGGCTTCTAATACAGAAGCTTTTGTTTCCTCTAAATTGTTAATTTGTTGAAGAATTTCAGCTTTTTTACTAGCATCTTGTTCTGCGTTATATTTTCCTGTTAATGTAGCTATATTCTTATCAATTTCTTCTATTCTTTTATTGTTAGCTTTAATTGAATTTCTTTCAGCAACTATTTTGCTGCAGATATCATTAACAAGTGATAATTGTTCTGAAACTCTTTGTCTTAATTTTTCTTCTTGTTCTTCTTGATTGTGTTGTAATTCAATAAATTTTTCAATAGATGTAATGTAGTTACCTGTTACATCTAAATTAGATGATAGACCCCAGAAGTATTGGATACCTTCCATATCCTCAATCTTTTTATCTCTTAAAATTAAGTTTGTGATTTCATTAATTAAATCATCAACTGTAATTACAAGAACTTGAGCATCATCATATGCTCTTTCATAAAGATTTCTTCTGACTTCATCATCTGCCCAATAATAACTTATTAAATCACTATTAACTTGTTGATCTTCTGTAAGTTGAATTTTGATTGCTTTATATAAGTTGTTATCTGGAATATAAATTCCTTGTTCATCAGAATCTGTTACTACATAGTGAACTGTGATTTCTGAATTATATAAATTATTAGTAGGATCTGTTATTTTGATTTTTAATGTGATCATACTCTTATATAATTCGTAACCATCCATAGTTTTTTCACCGATTACGATTCTAATTTTTTGTGAATCAAAGTGACTCCAATTAACATAAGCTTTAGTTGGAGAGTCTCCTTCAACATCGGAATGTATCTCTACAATCCACTCAGATACTAGAGGATAAGCATATTTTAATATCTGAGGTAATTCAAAATCACCTTCAGTATCATTATCTGAATCCTCTGCTACGTTAATGTTTACTATTTTAACAGCTGTAAATTTTTGGTTGTGTAAGTTAAGTTCTGGAATGCTGTCGATATTAGTAACCATGCTAACGTCTTCAATTTCGTTAGATGAAAGGTCTAACATGTCTAAATCAAATGAATTTAAAACTTCCAAATGACTATCTTTTGTTAAACTATTTGATGATAAGTCTAATCTCTTTACGTTTGTAAAGATTTCTAAACCTTTAAGATCATCAATATCATAGTTAGATAATGTCAATTTGTTTATCTTTTGAATTTCATTTTGACTTATTATGATAGAACGTTGTTCATCTACATAAGTAGCGTTTGCGCCTTGAGCTCTAAGCTCAGACTTTAAAGCAGTGTATAACTGTTGATCGAAAGTGTATTTACCACTTACATCATCAGCAGCTGCTACTTTGAACACTGGTAATACGCATTGCATCATCATTAAGAAAACTAGTACGAATGCGATTAACATTTTCTTCTGTCTGTTCATAATAAAATCCTCCCTGATATTTCATTAAGCATATAATAGGAAAATTTCATTCTCAATTCAATACCTTTTTTTAACCATTTTTTTAAACGCTCAAATACTTATTACGGAAAGACTTTCAGGGCGTTTTGTTAAGTAAATATTAAGTTTTTATTACTTTTTTAGGCTTTTTAGGACTTTTTCTTACGAAATTAGGCGTTTCAGGGCTTTTTAAATCAATAAAAAAAGATAGATTTTTTTAAAATCTATCTTGATTTTTATTATATTTTCCTCTATTTTTCTATCTCATAAACCTTAATTGCATTTTGATAAGTAATTTCTGCAACCTCTTCTAAAGAAATGCCTTTAATATCAGCTATTTTCATCGCTACATACCTGACTTTTGATGGATCATTTTTTCTTCCTCTGAATGGTTCTGGAGATAAATATGGACTATCTGTTTCAATTAATAATCTGTCGTTAGGTACTAGTTTTATGCACTCTTCTGCCTTTGCATTCTTAAATGTTATTACTCCACTAAATGAAATATAATATCCTAGTTTAAGACCTTCTTTTATTAATTCCTGATTTAATGGGCAGCAGTGAAATATCCCCTTTTTGTTAACTGGATGTGTTTTTAATACCTCTAATGTGTCCATTACTGCATCCCTTGTATGTATTGTAATAGGCTTATTTAGTCTATTTGCTATATCTATTTGTTTTTTAAAATATTCTAATTGTATTTCTTTGTTATCTTTAGACCAATAGTAATCTAATCCTATCTCTCCTATCGCTACTACTTTTTCATCTTTTGCTATTTCTTCAAGCTTTTTTAAATTTTCTTCTGAAAAATCTTCGCTATCGTTTGGTGAGATTCCACATGTCGCATAGATAAAATCATGAGTTTTTGCTATTTCTATTGCTTTTTTACTTTGCTCTACATTATATCCAATGCATACTGTTTTTGTAACACCAGAATCATATACCATATTTATAATATCCTCTAGATTCTCATTAAATGATTCATCATTATAATGAGAATGACTATCAAATAGTTCCATTTATCCCTCCTATAAAATAAGAACAATTGTTAAATTGTTCTTACTTTTCATATGTTATGACAGCTGTAGCTGTCGCATATTCATCTATATGTGATAAGCTAACATCAATATCAATAATGTTTTCCCTATCAAATTTTAAATTAGCAATCGGCTTTCCAGTTGGCTCATTTACTATTTCTATGTCTTGCCATGAATAATCTCTTTTGATTATTTTGCTAATTGCTTTATATACTGCTTCTTTTGCAGCAAATCTTGCAGCATAGTGCTGATATTTTAGTTTTGATTTTGATTCACAGTATTCAATCTCGCTATCCGTAAATATTTTATGCAAAAACTTATCTCCGCTTTTTTCTACTGCTCTTTTTATTCTATCTACTTCTATAATATCTGTACCACAACATATTTTCATTTTATTTCCTATCCAAGAAGATACATTAAGAATAATATATTAATAGTATTAAATATCATTGAATAAATAAGTAATATTACAATTATTCCATAGTAATTATTATTCTTTTCAATATTTAAATCTTTATATATTACTTCATATTTGTTTTGAATCTCTTCATATACATCTGTAAGATCTAATGCCTTATTTAAGGTTTTATAATATAAAGATCCCGTATCGTCTAATGTAATCTCTTTATTCCATATTTGTCTAGTAAACTTTATGAATTTCTCACGCAGTTTAACTATTCTTGAGTATTCCTTAAATTCAATGCTTAATCTTCTTAAGAAGGTTACTTTATATAACTGCAACAAATACGTGTAGAAAAATTGATTCTCGTAATCATATGGCAGCTTAGAATAGTTATATGTATCCATTCCTGAACAAATCATATTTGAACTTGTATTTGTAACAGTTGTTTTTACATATTTTAATTTCTCTATAATATGAAGATTATGGCTTAGATTCTCTTTGTTGAAATCAGATTTATAATCCTTTGGTAAAACATTAGCAAATTTTAAAAACTCGTTTTCTATATCATCAAAACTTGCTTTTTCGTTCCAATGATTACTTTCTAAGCACACGTATGAAAACGTATAGAAATCTTGATTAGCAATGTCGTTATCTTTCTCATAGTTAGTCTTATATTCGCTTGTTATTTCTTTAATAAGCTCTGGAATATCTTCAATATTATCAAAAGCATTTGTTGTTAATTTTATCTTTTCATAGTTTTTAAGAGTTCTAAACTCACTATTAATACTCTTAAAGCTATAATTGAAATCCAATAAATCGCTAAAATTATTTGTATTTTCTAGATGAGTTTTCATAGTAAAGAAACAAATGCCAGTGTTGAATGTAATAATATCTATTCCTTCTACTTTAAAAGATATGCCTTCATCTGTTTCAACTTTTCCAGAAATGTCTTCTTCTAGTTCATATGTAAAATGTGAGACATCATCTAAAGCAATTATTCTGCATTGTTTTTCTGGTTTCATATCCATAAATCTCTTTAATCGCTCATCACGTAGTTCAAAAGTTGGAAACATGAATTTCCTTACGTGTGGCAAAAAGAAATTGTAGATGTCATAATCTTTTTCTTTTTCGAAAATCTTATATGAACATTTTGGATTCTTAAGTAGCTTTAATATATACTTTTCATATTTTGCTTCATCTATTACATATGGATGAATAAAATATGTGTATTGAAATTTCGTCTTTAGTTCCAACTTCCGTACCTTCCCTTAAATTTTCTTTCGTTAAAAATTATTTTGTATAGACATATAAATTCAAATCATTAATTCTATGATATTCATTTATAAAATCAATTACCATGCTATCATCTAAGTTAATTGATGGATTAACTACTACTGTTCCGTCTGATTTTAATGCTCCCCATCCTTTATCAGTTTTAACTGCGCAGTATCCGTATTCATTTTGCTCCATTGCATCATCATATTTTGCATCTACTATTACAGCATCACTTGCGTTTTTGTATCCATATTTTCCATTTTCTTTAAATAAGAATAATGTATTTGATGGATATATTTCTTTGTTTGTTTTTTCTTCTATTTTAAAGTTGTAATATTTATAATCTCCGTTTTCTCTTATTCTTAAGAATGCTTTTTCTTGATTTATTTCAGATATTATTACACCTGATAATTTAAGATTAAGATCTAAATCATAAATGTCTGATGTTAAATCTTCATTTTCTGCTATGATGATTCCAGCCTCTTTAACATAGTACATTAATTTATATTTGTATTCTACTGAAGTTTTACCTTCCTCTGTAACAACTCCATATTTTCCGTCTTTTTCTGCAATAAATAGATTTCCTCTAATGTATTTTAAATTATCATATTCTGCTTTTAATATCTCTGTATCGCTAGGGCTAATAGCTAAATACTTGCCTCCAGTTTTTAAAATAATGTTATTTGTATTTATTTCTTCAACAGAATCAAATTTTCTATTAATAATTACTTTTCCAGATGTATCTACTATCTCTTCTTTTCCACCTTCTGTTACAACATATAGGTTATTTCCATGAACAGATTTAATGTCATCATATTTTGTATCTAGAATAATTTTCTTGTCTAATGAAATTAGACCAGCTTTTCCTTCTGCATTTTTTACAACATATCCATCTGCATGTTTGTCAGATAAAGCTTTTACATCTTGGTATTCTGGATTAATCATAAGTTCATTAGAAGAAACTAAAAATAGTCCTTTTTTTCCATCTTTTTCTACAACTAAACTTTTCTCTATTCCAGGAAGAACTGTAATATTTGAAAATTCAGGTTCTAATAATACTTTTCCTGTAAAATCAATTAGTCCGTATTTTCCATCTTTTTCAAATCTTAAAACATTATCTTCGTACCATACTTTATTGCTATTTGAATTTTCAAAAGCAGTAACATTATTAAAATCTTTTAGAATTTCTTCTCCATCTTTGTTTACTACTTTTGTTTTATATGTTTCTTCTACTCTATCAATAATATCTGTGCAAATAAAAACATCTTCGTTTTTATTTGGAATAATTATCATTTCTTCATATGTTGGTTCAATCACTATAGCACCTTTGTTGTCGATTACTCCCCATTTATTATCTTGAAATACTGAAACATAAGCTGTTAGGGTTGTAACATCTTTAGTTACTGATTCATTCGAAAGAATATTCTCTAGGGAAATAATAACCATTATAAGAACGACAAATACTAAAACTGTTGCTATAACTTTTTTAATGTTTAACTTTGGTGTATCATCATATCTTTTTCCTCTACCCATTTGAACCTCCGTAATATCTTTTTTTACATTTACTATATTATCATTTTACATTCAAAAAAACAAGTTATTTAAATAAAAATAAAAAGTAAGACTTTTATGTCTTACTTTTATTTTTTTACTATTTTAGCAACTATAATCGTTATATCATCTTGAGGAATATCATAATAATTTTGAAGAACTTCTTCCATAAGTAGATCCGATAATTTTTGAGCATTATTGCTACTTACATTTCTTAAAAATTCCTCAATCCAGTCTTTCCCAAATGATTCCTTGGAATTAATTACACCATCACTTATCATTACTAATATGTCACCATCTGTTAAAGAATAATATTCTTCATCTAGCTTTAACATATCACTTTCAAATAGATTTGGTTCTGCTTCAATTTTATTAATGCTTTTCTTGTTTTTAACATATGTAGCTTCGCTATTACATTTCATTAATTTAGCGTTTCCAGAAAGAAGATCTAAAACTGCTATATCTACGCTTGGATTTTCTTCTAGTCCATATTTCTGATTTAATACACTATCAATATTATCTTTTATAACCTTTAAATCTTTTTCTTCGCTAAATGATTTTTTAATTGTTTTTAAAATTGAACTTGATATTTCAGAAGCTTTCTCTTCATTTTCAATTTTTCCATCGATTATTGAAAGTAGTATTCTACCATCGTCCAATTTAACTTCTATATTATTGTCAACCAAATTAGAATTTCCATTTTTACATCTTGTAGAACTTCCAAGTGAAATTGCAAACTTATCCTCAGTTGCATAAACCTGTGTATAACTATTATTTTGCTCTTCTTTTTCTCTAAAAAGTGCAATTTTTACTCCAAATTTCTTTGATAATAAATCTGACACAGATGTTGTAACGCTCTTGTCTCTAAGTCTTGAATTTTTTGAAATTTTTTGAAATTTAATTATTAGTTTTTTGTTTTCTAATTTTTGAATATTGCATTCTGGAACCTCAATATTCTTTTCTTCTAATAATTTTAGTACCTCTTTTTCATCATTTTTGTATAAACTCTCTTCGGTTTTTGACTCTTGATTTTTGGTCCCTTTTTCTTCTATCTTTTTTTCTTCTTTTTCAATATTTGCTTTTACTACATTTTCAATAACTTCGTTCTTTTTTGTTTCTTCTTTTTGCTCTTTAAGGTCTTCTTTTTTACTATCTATTTCTTCTTTTATTTTTAATCTTCTTTTTTCTGCTTCTTTTATTTCTTCTTTTTGTTTTGTTTTTTCAGCTAAGTTTTTAATTTCTTTAAATGTTCTATTTCCAATTCTTACTATTTCTTGAAGATCTTCTTTTGTCTTTGGATCTTGCATAAATATATAAATATTATTTCTATTTAAAACTTCTTCCAAATCCTTATCTACTATTAATGAATTTTCTTTAACGATCTTATAAATGTCATATGGTATTTTAGATTCTTCTTTTGATATCTCTTCATAGAACATATTCTGTTCTACTTCTTCTATACTATCTAAGAAGTCGTTAACAAATCTTTCTTTTAACTCTATTTCTTCTGTAGAATTCTCGTCTTTTGAATTAAATATTGCTTCATAAAGATTAAATCCATCCTTTAAATCTTTTTCTATTGATTCTTTTGATGGATTAAGTCTTTTCTCTCCACCCGTTGCTATTAGTTTAAATCTTCCAAATAAATCTTCATCTGTTAATCTTATTCCTTCATGAACAAATATTAGTCCAATTGATGCAATAAGAATTTCCCTTAAAGCTATAACTTCATTTATGTTTCCTGTATTTGCAAAATAAGCTATTATATTTGCGATAACAACTATTATTATAAACGCAAATTTATTAATTCTTTTTAAGAATCCTGAGAAGAATCCTATTGCCGCAAGTATGCATATTACATCTAAGCCAGTATCTAGTATAAATCCAGATAATAATCCAACTATTAGTCCAGTGCACAATCCTACTTTTTTACCACGAGACCATGCTGCAGCAATAATAATAAATATGAAGAAAATTGTTGTAAAATTCATACCAAATATTGTAATTGCACTAAATCTCATAAACGCAATTGCAAATATTATTGAGCATGCACTAATTTCTTCGTTTGAATATGCTTCTTTGATTCCAAAGTTTGAAACTAGAACTAACCCATTAACAAATAGTTTATAAAAAACATATATTAGACCACCACTTACGCAGTCAAAGAATAACTCTCCAAACACAAATCCATTTTTAATATTTATAATTGTAGACACTATTAAATAAGCCCAAAATAATTTTGAACCTGTTTTAATTCTTTCATTTCTCTCTTCTCTGGAAACTTTAGATCTAAAAATAAGCGAAAAAATCAGGTATAATATCATAACTACTAGGTATTTAACTGATTCAAATATACCTGCTTTAAGAATAGTTCCAACAATAGCACAGATAAGAGTAACTACTACTGGCACGCCACTACTTACGCATGCGGCAACCATAGCTAAACCAAAAGGCATCAAACCTCCTTTTAGTGCTAATCCTGAAACTAAAAAAGTAATAATATATATAATAACGTTTCTTAAATCAAAAACGTTCTTAAAGACTTTTATGGTTTTTTTAATTATTCCATCTTGCTTAATATCATCCGTATTTTCTTGATACATCCTTAACCACCTTCTACTTAAAGCTATTACAAAAATGCTAATCTTTTGTGATAATTCAGTTATATTCTATTACATTTATTTCAAAAAGACAAGTATTCCACTTTAAAAAAGCAAAAAAAGTGGAACCCTTAAGGTTCCACTTTTTAATCTATAGATTATTATTTATCTAATACTTTCTTCTTGATGATTACTACTCCTCCGGCAACAACTGCTAAAGCTATAGCTGTGATTGCTAAGATTTGAAGTGTCATCTCTTTATTAGAATCAATACCTGTAGGTGGTGTGAATGTTACAAGTTCTGTTGCTGATGCATCTCTTTCTTCAATTGATGCTTCGAATTCTCCATATCTTGGATTTGCGTTACCAACAACAAATGTTGTATCTCTTCTACCTGTTACAGTTTCGTATTTAACGATTTCTGCTAAGTTATCAAATGCTAAGCTATCAGCATCTGTCTCAGAAGCTACAGTTCTTGAAATATATAATCCGATTGTTGAGATTGCTTCATCTTGATCTACTAAGTAAGATTGTAATGCTTTCTCAAATGTTGGGTTGTATAATTGTCCATTATCAGAAGTAATATTATCAACACTTACTGCGATATTATTCTTTTGATCTGTAATGTAATATACACCATTTTGATCAATTACATTATGATTTGTAACTATTTCTCTTGAGATTAATGTCTCTAAATCATATCCATTTCCTCTAGCCTCGTTAACTGATGCATCTACCCAGCTGCTGTTCTCGCCTACGTTAAATGATTGTGTGAATACTGCGTCGTTATCAACGTAATCAATTACTTGTCTTACATTAACGAATACAGGTTGTTCATCACTAGCTACAGTTCCTGTGTAATATGAAGCACCTAGGTACTCACCATATGTGTATCCGTGATCTTCTGTTCCACCATTTAATGTATAAACACTCATCTTATTTGCTACTTCTTGAGAAGCAACTCTTAATGAATTTGCTACATCTTGATCTAGAGCTTTGTTCTCTAATTCAATTAATCTAGCATTTACTGTATCTGGTTCACTTACGTTAATTGCTGAAATCTTGTATTCGATTTCTACTGTACAACCTTGTAAGATGTTGTCATCAACATTTACATATCTAAAGTTTTGAACTGAATTGATGCTTCCGTTTACTGCTTTGTTCTCTACTTTATTGATTGCTTGCATTACATCGATACCTTTAGATCTTTCAGTATTTAACTCAACGTGAGCAACTAAGTATTTTCCGTCTACTTCTGCAACATATTGGCTAGCTCTATTTTCTAGAGTATAGTAAATGTCGTATTCAGCATCGAATATTACTGCATCTCCGTTTAAGTTTGTTCTTAACTTAATTGAACTAATTTCTTTATCAAGAATAATGTTTGTCTTTGCTCTTTCTTCAATTGCAAAGTCTATATTCTTAACTTCGTATACAGTACTATCAATAGTAACTATTCCGTCTCTTACTACTTTACCTTGTACAGAATCCACTTGACCATCTTCAATGTTGAATAAGATCTTATCTGTATCAGCAAACATGTAGTAATCTCTAAATAGGTCTGTATGTCTTCCTTCTCTATAATCATTTGCTTGAGCTAGAACTGAGTTGTTGTTATTCATGATTAATTGAGAATTTGCTATAGTCTCTAATCTTCTTGCTTCTGAATCTCTTGCATCATTTACTCTATCATTTGGATTATTTGATGCTTGATAAATTGAAGCTTTAAAGTCTTGACCATTGTATACAGCTATGTTGTTTCCTTCATAGTTAGCTGTTAATATGTCATCATTTCCAGAGAAGCTTGTGCCATCTTGTTGATATGCTTTAGCATCTCCAGTAATATTAGCATTGTCTTCTAATTCTGTCTTATCGTTTCCATATAAGAATCTAACAATGTAGTTACCAGATGGAATTCCAACGAATTCATATTCACCAACATCTAATTGTTCATCATTTAACGCTACGTTTCTAGATGTTTCGATTGTACTATCAAATCCAGATAGTTGATTAATTGTTCTTCCACCTAATGCATCAAGTGGTGTATTTGTTGGCCATACAAAGTCATAATCTGTATATGTGCCATCACCATTTGATATTGTAACTTTTTCTACAAGTTCTGTTGTTAAACCACCGATAAGTGCTTCATCACCTTCGTTGTAGATACCGTTACCGATCTTCTCTCCTTCTGGAGTCTCTTGATCTTCTTTATCTTCCCAAGCTAAACCTTTAATCTTTCTTTCATCAGCTTTGATTACTAGATTTAAGATTGGTGCTGGGTCTGTATCGTCTTCATACCATGTTGTAGTATTTAGAACTCTAATATTTACGTTGTCTGGAGCTGAATCTCTATCGATCTTACCAGCAATCTTTCCATCGCTGTAGTAAGATGAGTAGTTAGCGATTTCAACTACATTTCCTTTTCTTCCAAGAACTACTGAATCATGAACACCTTCAATTGTGTCTTTTCCAACTTTGAATGTAACTTCAATTACTGCTCTTTCACCAGCATTTAATCTTAAGCTATCAAAGTTAGCTACCATCTTGTTATATGTGATTCCGTCTGATCCTTTAATTCCTTTTTCAGTAACTGTCCAGTTAACATTTGATGCAGATCCATTTACTGAAACTGTTGAAGGTCTAGCAACAGTAGTTATGCTGTTTGCTTCTCTTCCATCAACTGTTTGAACATATCTTGTTACTTCTGTATTTATTGGTGCTCCGAATGAAGCATCAAAGTAATCATTTACTTGGTTAATTCCTAATTGATATCCGTCTGAGTTATTATATAAGCTCATTGTATATGTTAAGAATACATCAAGTTCTGTTTCATTTACAGTTCTTCCTAATGATTTGTAGAATCTTTCTACAGCATCATATGTAGCTTTATCTTTTTGATAAATCTCTGCTCTGTAATAGTAATCTGTTTTGTATACTCCAAGTTCATAAGAAATATTTTGTTCATCAACTTGTAATTGTCTTGAAATTGTATTGTTGTTTGCGTTGTTCATAATATCTTCTAATGAATTGAATCTGTAGTTAACCATCTTTTCATTTGATACAACTACTGCAGATTTTAAATCTTTCATAACACTCATATCAACTTCTGGTCTCTTGATTAATCCTAAGTTGATGTTTAATGTATAATTGTATGTTGCTGAATATCTATATCTTTCAACTACACCAAGTTCATCAATGATTTTATCAATTGATTCTAAGTGTTGTCTCTTATCGAATGGATATACAAGTCCAGCTTGACTTGTTCTAGCTTTAGCTTTGAACATATCTAATACGTATCCATTAGCATCTGTTGTAATTAATGAAGAAACTTTTCTTGTTGAAGCTGTGCCTTCTGTATAGTCAGCTGCTTTGTAGTTAATGTTCTTAACTCCTTCGCTACCTGAAATTGTACCAGTTGTATTTCCTTCTCCATCTATTGGAGTAAATCCATAAACTTGTCCAATTCTTGCATCAACTTCATCTCTATTGATATCTAGAGCCATTGAGTCGTTTGCCCATCTGTCTCTATCTGTTGTGCTTGCAGATTTGTATGCACTAGCATCTCCGCCAGATGTTACTAATAAATCTGTTGGTTTATATGTTTGTCCATCGTAAACAAATTCAACATCTAATGCTGATGTATAACCAGCAGCAGCTTGTTCTTTTGTCATTGTTGGAACATCCATAGTTGGTGATGACCAAGCACCACCGATACCTGTATATAATGGGTATTGGATTTCTGTATAAGATCCATCAATCCATCCTTTAGCAGGTTCTCTTGATACCTCGTTACCATTTTGATAGATAACTTGATATACATATACTTCTATGTTCTTGATACCACTTTCGATATCTGTATCGAAAATACCTTGTCTTCCGGCACCGATATTTTCTTGTTCTTTTAGTTCAACTTTTTGATCTTCCCAAACATGACCACCAATTTCTAGTGTAAGAATTATTTCAACTCTTGATGGTAAGTAGTTAGATACAACACATGATGTTGTTGTGTCTTCTAGAAGTTCACCATTTCCATTAGAAATTGATTCTAAATGCCATCCTTTTGGAAGATTTGTTTCTGTTACTACATATGTTGGAGCTTTATTTCCATACCATACGATTTCTGGAGTTTCTCTACTCTCACCGTCGCTTAATTCATATGTGAAGTATGCTGTTTCATCAACATAGTTCTTTCCATCCATCTTGAATGTACCAGTAATTGCTACATTAATTGTGAATGTTCCTTGAATTGCAGCTCCGTTCATCTTCTCATCTGTTCTAGCATCTTTTGTTACTCTTAGTCTACCATGATGATCTACTAGAGTATTTTCTGCTGTTACTTGTGTAACTTCAACTGAAGATGGTTTTAAGTATCCTTCTCCATTTGTTATATTAACGCTCTTAACGTTATCTGATTCACGTTCTGTTACTTTATAGTGTGGTCCAGGATTTCCTGTTCCTTCGTATTGAGCAACATCCCATGTGTAAACTCCTGTTTGAACTGTTTCACCAGCTTTAACAGCAACTACTGTTTTTCCAAATCCTTCAACTTCTACATCAAAGTAGAATGTTTCATCAGATGTTGCACCATCTGTTAAAATCTTTGTGATTTGTATATAAGCTGATTCTTGTTTTGCTTTGTTTGTAGCTGTTACTACTTGAGCATTTTGTGTATTCTTATCTACAAGTGTTCCGCTTGCATTGATAAGTGATACTACTTCAGCAATGTTAGAATCTTGCTCTTCAACAAAATATGTTGGAGCGCAATCTCCTGACCATTTGATAACAGAAGATGTCCAAGATTGTCCACCTTTTACTGTTACTTCAAAAGAATGTGTTGTATTTTCATAAAGTGTTCCATCATATTCGAATGTTCCTGTTAATGAAACATTGAATTTGAAATCTTTTCCTTCTAGGCTTCCTGATAGAACATCTTTGTCTATCTTTAAGAATCCTTCTTTATCTAGTATTAGTTTATTGATTACTGTATTTTCAACTACGAAGTCTTCCTCTTCATCAGAAACGAATGTACCTTCAATGTGAGTAGATCCTGCTACACCATTTGAACTTACGATTTGTGTTCCTTCTGGAAGGTTAACCTCATCAATTGTATATTTTGGAGCATAATCAGGGTTTGCTGATGTTACTGTCCAAGAATGTTCTAATTCATATTCCCAAACAATAGTATCTCCTACTCTTGTTGATGGAAGAGTGATGTTTCCATAGTCTACGTATTCATCAGTTCCTTCTTCACCAGCTGTGATATGGAATGTGAATTCAAGACTAGCTATATACTCTTCTGGGAATGAACTTGCATTCTCTAATGTTTTAATTAAGTGAATTTTACCTGATTTTGTTATTTTATCAAGTTTGTTTTCGGCTGTTACTGTTACAGTATTGCCTAAGCTTAAGAATCCTTGTTCTGGATTTACTGTTGATACAACATCATCCATACCAATTAAATTCTCTTCTACTTTAAATTCTGGTCTAGCTCCACCAACTAACCATGTGAAGTCATCTGATGTCCAGCTAGCTTGTTTTGTTGCATCTACATGAATAACAACAAATTTATCATTTTGAGCATTATCTACATAAGCATTATCGTTTGTTAAGTAGATTTTTGCATTTTGATAATTAACACCTTTGTAGTTAAATGATCCTGTAACTGTTACTGTAAATTTATAATCTCTTTCTTCAAGTTTTTCATCGTTAATTGTTTTTACAATTTCTAAATTACCATGATCTATTTCAATATCATTTATTACATAGTTTGTTATTACAGCACCTTGAGTTTCTCCTTTTACAAGAGTTCCTTCTACTTTATTAGCAGAAACTGTTGCTCCAGGGTTAGCTGCATGTGTTGCAGCTTCGTCAAAGTGTGTTCCAACTGGGTTGTTAATTTCTTCTATAGTATAGTGTGGGTTGTGACCTTGTTGCCATACAAAATCATCTGATGTATATTTCCATACATATGAGTTGTCTTCTCTTTCAGCTGAAAGTTCAACTACATATGATTCATATCCATCAACTGAGATTCTGAATGAGAATTTTAAGTCTTTTACATATTCATCAGTAATTAAATCTCTATATCCAGCAGGGATAGAATCAAGATTTAATGTTTTGATTACTTGTAATTTAGCTTTTTCTTCTAATATATCGTTAGTAGCTGTTACTAATAAATCAATTACATCATTTTGTAATGATCCTTCTGGTTTATCAATTGTTACATCGTATAAATCAGATACAGCTTCTTCTACTTTATATGATGGAGCATCTCCATACCATGTAAACTCATCAGAGTTCCATGTTTCTCCATTCTTAACACCAATGTTTGTTAATGTAAGTGGAGCTTCTGGAGTATATTGTTGTCCATTATATTTAAATGTTCCTGTTACTGTTAGTGTGAAGTAGAATGTTTCATCACTATCATCACCAGGTGCTAATCTCTTTTGGATGTTAATTCTTCCATGGTTTGGACCTATTTCGTTAGTAGCTGTTGCAACAACAACTCCTCTATTACCATCTAGGTATCCTGAACCATTTTCGAAATCAACTAATTCATAACCATCTTTTAACACCTCAGTTACATTGTATGCTGGAGCTTCAGCTAAAGCATCCCAGTAATATTCTTTTGAACTTGCTGTATCACCAGCTTTTACTGTAATCTTTTCTGTTTCTCCACCAATGTTGATGTTGAATTCGAAGTAATCATCTGTTTCATATGGATTTCCATCTTCATCAACTACTTTTTTAAGAACTGTTAAGTGTCCATGGTCTTTAATATCTTCATTATAATGAAGTTCTGCTGGATTATACCATCTGTATGCTACTAAACCACCAGCTAATGTTTGTGCTTTAACTCCTGATGATACGCTGCTTAGTCTTACATAGTATTCTGTATATTCATTCTCTTCACCTTCATTATATGTTGTTGAGTCTGCTTTAAATGTTACTTTCTTATATGAACCTTGTAAGTTTTCAAATCTTGCACCTGCATTCATATATTTGAATTCAAAGTGGAAGTCTTTAATCTTACTTGCACCTTCTATTTTATTTAATCTAATATAGAAGACTTCTTGTTCGTGTGGGAATTGATAATCATCGTCTTCAGTTCTTTGACCATCTTGCCATGAGAAGAACCAATCTTTATCTCTTTCAAGTGGAGCACCATCATTTGCATCTGTATATAATGTAGCGTTTGTGATTCCTGCAAATTGAACTGCGTCTCTACCATCAACTTCTATTGCTTCTTCAACATAATCGATTGCGAATGGTCCAATTACGTATTGTTGTTGTGTTGAATCCCACATTACTGTAACATCATCTAAGTCAAATTCAACACCGTTTTTTGAAACTTTTCCTGTTGCCCATTCAGGCTCATATTTAACTTCAGGAGCTTTAACGAAGATTCCTCTTCCGTTAAAGTTTTCATCTAAAACTTCTTGCTCTGTATATGTGATAGGATTTGTAGTAGCTATTCTCTTAATGTATTTTTCAAAAGCATCTGCTTCTGTAGATAAACCATTTTGAGGAATAACTGCTGATGTTGTATGTCCTGACTTAGTATTCCACCAAGCTCTTTGAACATATGAGTAAACACCTAATCCTTCATCTGACTCTTCGTCTAAGTAATAGTATTTTCCATCTTCATCTCTTGCTACGAACTCTTCTGAACCAGGTCCTTTATCATCAATTACATAAACTTCTCTGCCATCAATTGTGATAGCTGAATATTTATCGATGTCACCTTCGAATTTAATTTTGTGTCCGTGTTCGTCACCTCTCCATTTGAAACCTGGGTTATTAGATCCTGAAACGTTGTTAATCATTTCAGCTAATGTATAAGCTTCTTCTGGACAAGCTATTTTTACTTCAGCAACTCTATAAAGTGGAAGTGTATTTGCTGTGTATGTACCTTGAGCAAATATATCGCTAGTTGTTGTAAAGTATTTTTTAGATTTGTCACCAGCTTTTGCTATTTGAGTTACTTCTTCAGCAGAAAGTGATCCACCTTCTGTTGTTAAACCACAGCTTCCTTGTCCAGGAAGTGGTGATCCTTTAGCACAACAGAAGATATCATATCTTTCTCTTAAATCTTCTAGAGTAAGAACTCCTTCAGTTCCTACATTACCATCGCCTAGGCCATGTCCAGTTGAGCTCATTACAGGAGTAACTGGCTCAACTGCATTTGTATATGTAAGGAATGCGCCTAATACTACTAAAACCATTAGCATTACAGCAACTATTTTGTTTTTGTTTGTTTTAACAAATTCGTTCATATTAAACACCTCCTTTTCTTTTTCTAGATACGAGTTTTGTGTAAGCCATGAATGCTACTATAGCACCAAGTATTACCGTCGTGATAATTACTGATGTATAGATCAAAGCTTCACCAGTTCTGATTAAGATAATTGTATCTGCAGAACCTAAATCGTTTTCACCTTGTGCTCTGTTAGCAGGTGTTGAGTTTTTATCACTTACACCATAAATATTGTAGTCTTTAGAAATCTCAGCTATGTTATTTATGATACCAGTGTTTTCCTCTGTCATTTGTTTTGTTAATACTAAATCAAAAGATACTTCTTCTTCAGGTGCTAATTCTTTATTTGCTAGATATGTTGAATATAAGTTTCCATCAGTACCTGTGTACCAATTCTTATTTGCTTCCATTGCAGAATTAAATTCCATTCCTTCAGGAAGATAATCAACTATCTCTTTTGCAAATCCTTTTAGATCACCTTGGTTCTTAACAGTTATTCTATATGTAATATAAACTGTTGAACCAGAAATGTATTTTGATCCAATTTCAGCTTTAGCAAGTGTTGTTCCATCTTTGAAATCTATGTTTTCTGTTCCTTGTCTTGATTGAACTGTTACATTTGTTATAGCAGCTTTAAGTGATAGATCAAATGTTGCAGCATTTACTAAACCGATATCTATATTTGATACGCTACCATTTTGTATTCTAACTACATCTGTGATAGCAGCGTTTCTTGTTTTTCCATCTTGATCAACTTGAGTTGTGAATGCATCTGAGTTAACTCCTGAGTCAACTCCTGCTTTTTGATATGTAGCAACTGTATATCTAACTGTATCATAATCAAATAGTACTAAATAATTTCCATTTTCAATTCCTGAGAATGTATAAGCACCAAATGCATCTGTTGTTGCAGATCTTACAATTGTACCTTTATCGCTATCAACAAGTTTTACTGAGATTCCAGGAAGTAATGTTTCACCAGATTGTCTAGCTCCATCACCATCTCCATCTTCCCAAGCAACACCTGTGATTTTATATGTTTTAACAATGTTTGAGTTAGAAGATTGTGTCTTGCTTGCATTTACATTTGAGTTTGATTCTTCTACTACTTCATTTGATTTAGTTACATCAGCTTCAATAATATGAGTAATTTCGTTTGTCTCAATTGTCTCACCAGCATTATTTTCTGCTGTTAATGAACCTCTATTTGTAACTGTTTTTTCTTGAACACCATTTAAGCTTGATGCTAATGCTTCGATTTCTACAACTGATTCACTGTTTGGAGCAAGTGTTACATTAACTACTGCTTGATCATTTGAAGAAACTCTTTGTTTTACATTAACACCATCTACTGTATAGTGGATGCTTCTTACTACTAATCCATCTGGAATCTTATCTACTAAGCTAATATTTTCTGCATTTACAGATCCTGTATTTTTAATAGTAAATAAATATCTAATTGCTTGTCCTTCTGTTACGTATGTTTCTGTTGTTGCAGTTGTTTGAACAACTTCGATTACTGGTCTACCAATCTTTAATTCTAGATCATTTGATTGATATGCATTTTCTTCTCCAGGTACTGAAACCTTTTGAATCATGCTTACTCTATAATCTGTAATTCCTTCTGGTAATGAAACAACTTTAATATGGTAACCATAGTTAATTGTTTCTTCTGCATCTAATCTATCTATTGTCCAAGTTATTGTTCTTGTTGATTCATCATATGAACCATTTGGAACTTCTTTATCTTCGAATCCTTCAAAAATGTGTGATTCAACATAGTCTGTCTCTGGTGGAAGAACTTGTTTAATTACTACATTATTAATAGGATCTTCTGATAAGTTATTTATAAAGAATCTTACATCGATTTCGTCTCCGATTTGTAAGTACTCTGCTTCATATACTGGATCGTATGTGAATCCATGTACTTCGATTTGAGATTCTACTATTTTAATTGTTATAGGTTTTACTTCTACTTCTGCTCCTAAATCTTTAGCTGTTACAACAGTTCCAATCTTTAATGATCTTTCCATTGTAATTTCTTGAGCTTTATATACTACATCAAATTCTAGTTTTTCACCGATTTCTAATGAATCGATTCTAACTATTACTTTGTCTTCAACTGAATGTGTTATGTTTTCATTTTCTGACAACACATTAACGAAGTCTGCATATTGTGGAATATCAACTTTAACTTCGATATTTTCTGCTACTTGTTTTCCAGTATTTTCTACTGAAACTTTATATTTGAATTCTTCAGCGCCTTTAACTGTTGTTTTATCTGCATTAGCACTTGCTTTAACTTCTGGTCCAGCACCTGTTGTTAATCCAATTGGATCTGGAGCTGAAACTTCATCAGTAACTGCTATTTCAGATACGTTTGTATAGTATGCTAAGAATGTTCCATACATTGTTTCATTATGAGGTAAGTTAGCTGGTATTTCGTATTGATATGTAAATCTTAAAATATCAGTTTCTTTCATCTCATAGTTTGGATCAACTGGAACTATTAAGTATGATTTTGTATTTTCATTGAATTCTGTTGTCCATCCGTTTGATGAATCATTTAGATCTTTAGTAGCTTCTCCATTTTCTGAATAGTAAACATTAAATGCTGCTTCGTTTCTTACATCAGCAACTATTCCAGATACTAATTTAGAATCAACTGTTGTTCCTAAATCTTCTCCGGTTTCAATATCTTTTACACCTTCAAATGGAATTCTACCTAAGATTGCAAGATTATCAACAACGTTTTGGTTGTTATTCATAATGATAACTTCCATTGTAGCAACTTTAGCTTCTGAGTAAATATCAATCATATCTACTTTAGCACCTTGTCTTACTGAAGCTAGAACTGTTCCAACATTGTTATAGTTTACAGTAGAGTTTACTGCAACTAATCCTGTTGGAGCACTGTAGTTAAATTTAACTTCTGATCTACCTTCATTTTCAACGTTTGTTGCTTCACTATTTGTATAAGTTAATGTTATTTTATCAGCTTTAGCTGGTGTATATAAATCAGCTTTAATGTTAGCATAGATTTTTATGTTAGCACCATTTGATAAAACACCACTATTTATTCCATCTTGAACACCATCAACAACCACATTGATTACTCTTCCATCAACTGTTAGTGATGAAATTGTAAGTCCTTCGCCATATGCCATGCTATAGTCTGTTACATCTAAGTTTGTTATGTTTTCTGGAAGTTCAATTCTGTATTCAGAATGTCCGAAAACATCAGATGATTCAACAGCGTTGTTAAGTTCGATTCTTAATTCAACATTTTCATTTGTTGTTAATGTTGATAAGTTATCTCTGTCCATAACAAGCATTGCATTTGATGAAGTATCTTTTAATGCGGTTACTGTTTCAGTATTTGCAACTTCAACAGTTGAATTTACATATGCATAATTTGCACTAATTTTTTCTGTATTAACAATTTCTCTTGCGTTTGCAAGTGTAGCTTTGTCAATGCTTGCTGCATTTCCAACTCTAACTTTGTTAATTACTAAGTTTCCTTCAACTATTGGAGCTGATGTTTCAAATTTAGCTTTAGATACATTTTCTAAGTTAACTACGATGTTTCCTTCTTCATTAACTTCTGTATCTTTATTAATTACAAAAATTTCATTTGAATTTTCATCTAAGATTCTAATTTGTCCATCTTCACCTAAGATTTCATCAAAGTTTGCTTTTGAAATGCTTACTTCTCTGTATCTTAAATCGTTTGCTGGAACTTTTGAATCATCTTTTAGCATGTAAAATGTTTCAACATCTTCAGCTATTAGATTTTTAACTATATCTTTGTATGAAATATTCAAAATTGTTTTTGATTTGTATTCAATTTCATATCTATCATTATGATTATAGTTAACATACATATAAGCTTTTGAAACTTCATTTGTTTCGTTTTCGCTTGAAAGTGAAACTACATTTCCTATTTGCTCTACTATTTCATAAGTTACATCGCCTTCAACTGTTGATACATATTCGTTATTATCAACGCTTGAACCACTAAACATTGTAACTTTAGCAGCAATATTTGAATCAACACTTTGCTCTTTACCCATTGCTTCATCAGCATATGTATATGTGATTACATATTGATCTACACCTGGGATATTGTAGTATCTGTCTTCAATAGTAATTGTGCTCTCATCTCTTAAGAATTCTTCTTCGTGAGCAATTACTTCTACAGTTTCTTTTTGGTTCTCAACATGAATATTAACTGTGTTGCTTTCTTCGTCATATGACCAGTTATCTGGTCCGAAGCTTACATCTCCAGCTAATTTTCCGTTAGTTCCTTGTGTAGAGTTTGATACTACATCAACACCTGTTGGAACTTGTCCATCATATGTTGGAGCATTGATAGTAAGTTCAGATGATTTAACAGGTAATGAGTTTTCATTTTCTGTAGTATTATCAACTTTTACTAGAGTTTGTAAAATAACTCCAGAACCATAATCGATAAACTTTGTTACTTCGCTCTCTACGCGAACTGTTCTTTCATCTTTCCAAGAAACATTTAATACAATATCTCTTGAAACTTCATTTTCATCACCTTCGTTATCTACATAAACACCAGTAAATGATATTTTAACATCCTTTGATAGGTTTGCATCATCTACGTATTTTTCGTTTACGTATTTAATTGGGATTGAAAGTGAATTTGCTTCAGTTGCGCTATCAACTTGTCTTAGATAAAAAGCATTATCTTCAAAGCTTTGAATTAATTCTGGTAGTTCGAATTCTTTAACTTCAAAATTAATTCCTGCGCCTTCTTCAGCCTCAGCAATAACTATTTTTCCGTCTTTTAAGTATCCACTTTCGTAAACACCTAAATTAACGTTAATAGTTAATTCCTCATTATTTACATCAGAAACCACGCTGGTTTCTTTTCCTTCGCTTGAACCAAAGTAAGCTTCGAATTCAACATTCTTGCTTCCCGTTTCAGCGTTAGATCCGAAAAGTGTTTCAACAAGCGATGTTGCCAAACTTTCGGTTACAAATGCAAAGTTTGCAAATGTTAAAGTAAATATTAGGATTATTGCTAACAATTTTTCTAGAATTTTGTTTCTGCACATAATCTTAAAATCTCCTCCCATAACAATAAACTTTTTTACTTATTATAATTAATAATATTCTACTATATTTTAAAAAGTAGTCAACTACCTAAAATCTTGAAAAATCAATGTTTTTAGTACATTTATCTTTCAAAACATTAGGGATACACAATTGCTTTCCGAAAAACCCGGAAATATATTATTTGTGTAACATTGACAAATTTTTTCAAACATATAGTCGCAAAATTACCTATACATTTTTTATTATACTCCATTATGTCAACTTTTTCAATAGTTTTTACATTTTTTTTGCTTTTTTTACAAATTTTTTAAAATATTTTTTTGCGCTATCTAGTAGGTTTGAAAAAATTTATTGTCTTTTATGTATTCTTTTTTATATTAAGTAGAAGATAGAGGCTAGATTAGCCTCTATCTATCTAAGTTATTTTATAGGTTTATTCTTAATTTTCTTAATAATTACAGTAGTTGAAATTGTTCCTATAACTATTACGGCTAATACTAATGTAGCTACCATTGTCATATTTAAAGTATTTTTGATTGCTGTATGAACTTGTCTTTCTCTTCTTGACATACCTGGGTTAGGGTTAATTGAGATTAACTCTGTTGCTGCTGTATCTGGTTCGTATGTTGCTCTGATAAATTCTGGTGATGATGGTTCACCTGTTGGTGGTTTTGTAGTATCTGTTCTATCAAAGTAAACGTTACCGATTGTAGTATCGAAGTTTGTTCTTCTACCTGTTTGTGTTGTTATCTCAACAATCTCACCAAGGTTCTCGTATTCAACCTCAGCTCTATTTGATTCAATATCTGATGGTAAAGTCTCTTCAAGTCTTACTTCAACTCTTGAGCTTCCTTCTGGATATAAGAATCTTGTCATGTCAACATTTACTGTTGGATCATCAGCTGGGTTTGCATATTCGTTTTCGTCTTTTACTCTATCGCTATCTGTTAAAATTAAGTCTCCATATAGTATATCATCTGGGTTCATGATACCTTCAACTAATACTTCGTTAGTTGCAGTAGCTCCCATATTAATATATACTGTAGATCCTGATTTTAATAAACCATTTCTTCTTAGTTCTTCAGCATATGTTTCTGTCCACTTATTATCTCTGTATTTATTGGCTTCTTGCTCTGTTGCATTATATCTTAAGTCTGTATCTACATAGTCAAGAACTCCAACGAATTTTGTTTGTGATACTTTATCGCTCTTAGCGAATTCTCCTGTATAATAGTAGCTTCCTAAGAACATTCCGTAGTAACCACTATTTATATCTCCAACACTACCATTAACGTTTGCTGTTCTTAATCTTGTTCTATAAATTACGTCACCTTCTTTTAGGTCATAATTTACAACATCTTGACCACTTTCAGGTCTTAATCCTACAGTTGGTACTGGAACAGATGGTGTTAATGTAACTGTGCTTAATGTTGGGCTTGGTGCTTTGTTTACAGTTCCATAAATTCCTTTTAAGTATAGTGCTGCTAAACCTGATGCCGTATATTCTTTTTGTAGAACTTCTTCTAGTCCAGAATTTGTTGGACTACCTGGAGCTGCTACTAATGCATTGTATATTGCATTAGCTTCTGTATTTTCTCTATATCTTAACTCGTCTAGGTTCTTAGATATTCTATCAACTTCACTTTCGTTAATCATTACATAGTCATATCTAACTTCTACTTTAGCACCTTGTAGTACCTCATAATCCATTTGGATGTTTACCCAACCTTGGCCTTCATAAGATACTTTATCAACAAGCTCTGATAATAGATTATAATTACTTGTTCTTGTATACCAGTTTGGTATTACTTGTGTTACGTTATATCCTGAAGATCTTGATTCATCAATCCATAAATCTTTAACAGGTTCTCCGTTAACATCACTGTATGCATAATCAAAGAATAATTCTACTGTTGGTTTGTCGGCAGTGTCACTTGCAAGTTGTAGTTTTACATATTGAATTTCTTTTTGTAGTTTGATTTCTGTTTCTGGTCTATATTCAATACCAAAGTCTATATTTTGAATATTATATTCTCTTTCGCTTAAAGTTGATGTATCACTATAAGTGATTTTGAATAATTCTCCATATAATTGTTCAAGTGCTGTTTTCTTATGTTGATTGATATAAATCTGATCACTATTGATACCAGATAATGTAAATAGTTTTGCTAGTTTTTCTGGTCTAGCATAGAATCTATTTGTATCTGCCATCATGTTTGTTTTATCTAGTAATGTCTTTAATGCTTCTTTACTGTTTAAATCTTCATCGTTTGGTGTTAGGTAAGCAGTTTCTGTCTTTCCTCCACTAGTCTTTGTATATGATAAACCATTTCCTAAACCTTTTAGAATTTCTGCTTTAAAGTTAATCATTCTCTCTGAATATGCTATAGCTTGTAATCTCTTGATTTCATCATCTCTAGCATCATTTTTTTCTGGAGCGATTAAAGCTTGAATTATTTCATCATCGTCTGTTACGGTGTCTTTTACACCAGTATATTTTGTTGACTTATAATCTTGACCATTGAAGATTAACATATCGCTTAATACTGTTGAATCTTCATCAGCATATGGATCACTTGGATCATATGTGTCTTTATATCTTTCTGGATCACCATATGTAAATCTTACAATATAGTAACCTGGAATATAACCAGATAGTATATATTCACCTTCATCGTTTGTTCTAATGTTTTGAACATGTTCTGCAGTTGCGTATGGTCTCTTCTCTTCGTAATATTTTACTCCAGAGATTGCAACTCCACTATCTGGTATAGCAATGATTTCAATGTACTCTGCTTTTGCAGATCTTACTTTAATATCATTTTCTTCTGTCGTTGATGGGTCTTTATATAAATGTGTTACAACTTCATTAATCTTTGCTGCAACATTTTTGGTGTCAGTCAAGTTGTATAATCCGTTACCACTATATTGTGTCAATCTTAAATTCTTGTCAGCATTGTAATCTGTAGCTGGTCCACCATATTTTGTTGTAATAGGTGCAACACTTTGATCTGCGGTTGGAGCTGTTGTTATTGCATCACTTCTTGTATCATCCCAAACCATACCGCTCATCTTACGAGGTTCTGGTGTTGATGGTTCTATTTCTATGTCAACCTTGTAAGTTGTATCTTCATAAATTGATGTGTCATCAAAGTTATCTAAGAATGTTTTTGCTGCTGTATAACCGATGTTTGCTGTATTAGAATCACAATCTACAATTGCTGCTTCTTTTCCAGTTGTTGTGTACCAAATAGAATATGTTGCAATTGTAGCAATTCCTTCGATTGGATTTTCTCCTCTCTTATTTGGATTCATTTGTTGTTCTAATATTTTAAGAGTTCTATCTAATGGTCCTATATCACTATTTACAGTTAGACCGCTTGCTTGTTTATCTAATGTATATTTTATAAAGATGTCTAACTGCTCTCCTTCTCCAATTTTTACATCAGATAAACCTGTAATATATAATTCTTTGTAACCTGTTTTTGTATAATCATTTGTTTTAATTAATGTATTTTCTACTGAACCTGATGGTGTATTGCTTAATGTTAAAGCATGTTTTGTTCCAGATTCGTCATAGTACCACGCGGCTGTAATGTCTCTCTTTTGATTTTTAAGATCGACATAAGGATTTCCCTCACCATCTGTTACGTGAGTATTCTCAACTCTTTCGTTTACAACCTTAGCACCTGCTGGTTCTGTTACATAAATTCCATCTTTAACGAAGTCTCCTGGTTCGTTATTTGCTTTCTTCATGTCAACTGTTGGAACAGTGTCTCCAGTTACAGTAACTGTCTTGAAGTTTGCATCGTAGAAATCAACTAATTCATTTACTGTTAAATCTAATTGTGTGTCTCTCCAAGCTGCGCTATCTTTATAGTCATCTGTTAAAGAAGTGTTATCAATTGTAATTCTATAAGTAACTTCTACATTCATTTCTGACTCTTCGCCTTTATAGTCTCTAACTTCTTGATATTCATAATCTTCAATTCTATAGAAGAAGTCTGCTTCATATAATTCTAATCCATATGGTTTCTTAATGATGTAATCATTTAAGAATTCATGTGAATCAGCATTTGGATCTAATCCAATTCTACCATTTTCAATATAAGATTCTCCTGTTCCACCTCTAGTTGCTTCTCTTTCATCTCTTAATTGATCGTATGTATATGTTACAACCTCACCGTTTACAGTTGTTGTAATTTCATATATATCCTTCATTATAGATATATCAGCATCTTCTCTTTCTTGAAGACCTAAGTTAATATATTTTAAGTATTCTGTCTCAGGTGTTTCATTTACTGCTGCATCAAAACTCTTTAGCCATAAATATTTTGTTGTTCCATCTGCGTAGAATCCATTTACATAGTCACTTGTGTCAGCATCTGTTTGTCTATTTATAAATGATCTTGCTGTCATAAGTCTTTCTGGTTCAATCTCTAAGTAAGATATATGTTCTTGCTTATCGAAACTTAGATCTGCGTCAAATGTAGGACTTGTGCTAAATTGATCTTGTGCTTTGTTAAATGAAATATATTCATATTTTTTGTTTAATGCTTCTCTTACGTCTGTTATTTCATATGCATTTGAATCTCTCTCATATGGATCAACATATGCTCCATCATCTTGAATGTGATCATCATCTGCATAAATCTCTGTTGATTTGTATAAAACACCATCATATTCATATTCGATATAGTATTTTAAATATGAACTTCCGTCTTGATAGTTTTTAGTAGTGCTATCTTTTGTAATACCTTTATCAACACGTTGAACACTATCTGTTACTGTGCATGAATTATTTGTAATAGATGTTCTTAAATAATCTTCTGGTTCTAGCCAGTTTAGATTGATATCTTTACCGAATGTGAATAATCCAGTTGAATCTGTTTTTGTTGTTCTTAATAGAGTACCATCATCTTGGTATAGTTTTACAATTATACCCTTTAATGGTTTCTCTTCTGTATCACTAGCATACTCTATATTAGATGTTTGCTTTCCTTCGTGATCTACTGGTGTTGCTGAAAGTCCATCAGAAGAATTTCCTGTTGGATCTTCTGGCATTAATCCGTCTTTATTTCTATCAAGCCATACTTTACCAGCAATAACTAGGTCTTTCATTCTAACGTAATCTTTTGATTCATCTTGTTCACCATAGTTAATGTCCATTGTTCCATTAGAATCGAATATTACTCTATCTCCATATTTTGTTATTGTCTTTGTTGTTTCACATGTTGGTGATTCATCAATTATTTTTCCATACTTTGAGCATAGTGGGCATCCTGTTGCAATAGTTGTATTTGTAAATACTTCTGAATATGATCCTGTACCACCGCATAGCGTACAAGCTGTTTCAGAATATAGATGTCCTTTTCCAGCACAATCTGGACAAGTAATTGTTTCTGTTTCTGACTCTAAGTTATTAATATTTGTTAATTTTGTAAATTCTGCTTTGTTTGACATCTTATAGAAGTACATGTTTGTTTTTACTACTTCTACATCGAATGTATATATTAAGTAATTATCTGGATCAATTGTTGTAAATGTTTCACCGTCTTTATTTTCCAATGTAATCTTAAATTGTGTATCATCTATTGCATCTAAACTAAATGCTTCAGAATCTACTTCATATAGTAGATTATCATCTTCATCATACATATATGCTTTTAGATTTGGATCATCGCATAACTTTAATCCTTGATCTAGAGTATCTAGTATCTCTGTTGGTCTTACCTTAGTAGCTGGTTTTGCATCTTTACCTTTTTCTGCAATATTGTTAACCCTTATCGCATATTGAAGCGTTTCTGTCTTTTCAACTGCTACTGGGTATGTTTCTTTATAACTTTCTGTAACAAGAGCTCCGCCTTGTTCATATCTGTTTTCTACGTGAAGATCATCTTCATCATAGATTTCTTGGTTCTTTCTATCTTCCTTTTTCTCATCAGGCATGTTTTGTTCGTTTGTAAAGCCTTTAGCATTGTTTGCGTCTGTCATTGTGTCTCTATATTCAGTAACATATTTATAAATCTGAGTTTTATAATCGTTTATTGCATAATAATCTTTTGAAATTGTTGTTTTCTCATCTTCAGCTACATTATTTAATTCATCATTAATTTCATTTGTATTAATTACAGGGCTTACATAACTATCTGTTGTTCTAATGAAGTTAACATCGTTTTTATCTCCTCCTGATTTATCAATTGGAGTATTTTTATTAACAATTTCAACTTCATTATAGAATTCATTTTTACCTGCTATAGATACATCGTATTGATTATATGCAGACTCAACGTTAAATTTATTTGTTCTTATTTGAATGTACAATGTCTTGATTCCTGGTGAACCATCACTTGCACCCGGAACTGTTAACCATTCATAATTAAGCCATCCGTTACCATCAGCATCATGTCTTGACATAACTTCTGCAGTAGTCTCGCTTAGTGTATCTCGAACCATACACTTAACTTCATAAGCTTGATAGTTTTCTATGTCTATTCTAAATGTGACTAAGTCACCGCTTTCAACAT
>JAEEGL011551346.1_pt1 | contig 42489 bp, 34 predicted proteins | sample 9134231 | NCBI WGS metagenome assembly JAEEGL01 (sample SAMN16246548, study PRJNA631951) | gut metagenome | biome: gut microbiome; feature: rumen; material: fiber-attached | host: Bos | place: Iran: Karaj | collected 2018-10 | reverse complement strand
AGTTGGTGGTGCAGCTGGCGTTGCTGACGATGGTCTGGCCAGCATACTTGTCGGTGTTCACACCGCAAACGAACATATCAGCCTGACGGCCGTCGTCGCCCTTCTTGCTGGGAGCTGACAGTACCACGTACTTAGCACCAGCCTTCAAGTGCTGCTCGGCACGGTCCATGGTCAAATAGAAACCGGTCGATTCAACGATATACTCGGCACCAATCTCACCCCAAGGGATGTTCTGGGCTTCCTTCTCGGCATAGATGTGGATGTGCTGACCATTGACGATGAGTTCCTTCTTGTCCAGGTCATAGTCCACGGTGCCATCGAAGCGACCGTGCATGGTGTCATACTTGAGCATGTAGGCCATGTAATCAACATCCAGCAGGTCGTTGATACCTACAACCTCGATGTCGTTAACGTTCTCGGCTTCAAAAGCTGAACGGAACACAAAACGGCCAATACGTCCGAATCCATTAATACCGATTTTAATCTTCTCCATTTTTGAATGATTTTTTAATAAATAATGTGGGTATATAACTATTATTATATTTTTTTACTATCTTTGCATTGCGATTGGCTCAACACCAGCCGCTATGCGGCTGCAAAGTTAACAAAAATATCAATACCGCGTTGACTTCTAGCAACAATTTGCGGCTTTTATCGCACAATTAAGAATGTTTAATATATTCACATGTTATATTTTAAAAACTGAACAATTATGGGTTTTATCAAAGAATTTAAGGAGTTTGCCATGAAGGGCAATGTAATGGACATGGCTGTCGGTGTGATCATCGGTGGTGCCTTCGGCAAGATTGTTACTTCACTGGTTGATGACGTGCTCATGCCCGCTATCGGCTTGCTGACAGGTGGCATTGACCTCTCTAGCCTGGAGTATCACTTGCCTCCCGTTTCCGAGATGGTCGGCGATGCTGCTTCGGCAGTCGGGGCCGAGGGTGCTGTTGATGCCGTTGCCGATGCTGCTAACACGGTAGCTGCCAATGCAGGTGTTGCCACCGAGGCAGCCGGTGCCACGCTCAAGTACGGTATGTTCCTGCAAAACGTGATCGACTTCCTGATCATTGCACTGTGCATCTTCTTGATGATTAAGGCCATGAACAAGCTCATGCCCAAGAAGGAAGAGCCCGAGGCTCCTGCTGGTCCCACCCAGGAAGAGCTGCTCACCGACATCCGCGACCTGCTCAAGGAGAAAAAGTGAGAAATCAGCCTTAAATTCACGTGGCTGAACACGTGAGAAAGAATTTGTCACGCCTCCGTCACTCTGTTGTGACCACGGGCGTGACATTTCCTTTAAAGACACGAATAAAGGCCATGCCGTTTGGCATAGCCTTTATTCGTTAATCTCAGGGTGACCGTGATGTCAGTCGTTAATCTTTAATAAACCAGTTCGGTAAGCCTTACCTATCAACTCTGCCACATTGCGTGAGTTGGTCTTACGCAGCAACTGCTTGCGATGATATTCAACGGTGTTAGAGGAGATGAAAATTTTTTCACCTATTTCCTTGCTGTTATACCCTGTAGACAGCAATTCGAGTACTTCCTTTTCTCTAGAAGTCAGTTCAATAACGGGGGCACTCATAATATCACGATTTTTGATAAGATGCTAATTTTAACATAGTTGCAAAAATAAACAGGAAAAGTAACTAGACCAAACAAAATGGAAATAATTTGAGCAATTTGATAACAAAACTATGTATTTCAGTAGAAATTTTTACTTTTTTTCTATCATTTGATTCGCAGAATGCCGACTTTTGACACTCTAGCGCACTCCAGGATGAGGCAATTGAAATAGTTGTTTTTAGTAACTTTGGCCTAGTATCAGGTAAAACACTTCAATCTCACATTCAAAAATCAATGATAGCGGTATGGTCGTTGATAATCGTCTCGTGCTTGGTACCTATCTCATTGCGATCTTCGAGAATGCTGCGCAACACCAGTCGCGCAGTGTTGTAGATGCGAAACCGCATTGCGGCTTTGACAAACGGCCGCAAAATACCCGTGACAGTCTCATTCACCACATGATTCACACCGGTGATGAGTTCCTCGATGACACCACGGTTATCAAAGCCGCCCTCGTTACCTTCGGCAAAGGCGATATATACACGAGTGACCGGCTCTTGAAGATACTTGAGCAACAGGTTGGCAACGGCATCGGGTGTCTCAGGCAAATTGACATACCTCATGACAAAAGGATGCTCGTCACGGTAATTGTTTATGGCCTGGACGATATTGGTCCAATAGCGCGAGAGCACGCCATGTGTCATCGATGGTATGCAGTTGACAAAGGTTTCACGGGCACGCTCTCCAAAATCAGGATCGCCAGGCAAACTATGCAACTCAATCGTGCGCAGCTGCAATTTGCCCACACGCGGAGCGCAGGTCACCATGCGCCATTGGCAGGGGTAACCAACGGCCGCTGCGGTGGCGATTTCCACCATCTTACCTTGATGATGGTTGATTTGACCGATGTCACTGATGTGCAGATGGCCAGTAAAGATGACATGAACCCCGGCCTGGATGAGACGACGGCACAATTGGGCGGCGTCATCAACCATATAGGGGGCCGCCAGTGTGTCCTCCATGTGGAAATGGGGCACCAGATGATGATGCATTATGGCGATGACGCGCCGACCCGATGAGGTGGCACGTTCGGCCTCATCCACCAGCCATTGCTGCGTTGACGGTTCAAGCCGACCACTGGTCTTGCAGTGGTCCTTGGCATCGCCACGCGACACAAAGGTATTGAGGCGATCCATACAAGCGTCGATGGCGAGAATGGTGAGGTCATCGCCAATATCACGGCAGTAGCTCAAGGTGTCGGCATCGCGACGTGACAACGCATCATAACCCATGTTACGGTATATGGTGGCAAACTCATTGCGGGTGATGGTGTCGGCAGGGGTTTGAGAGTCACCGTCATACACCCTTGCATCAGGATTGTTGATGTCGTGGTTACCTGGCACGACCAGCACTTGTATGCCCGCGTCCACTAGGCGTTGCAGCTGTGTCGCCACCAGTTCGTGACTCAAGCGTTCTCCATCCTTGGTGAGATCACCTGTCACAATGGTCAAATGGGGTTTCTGACTCAATATGTCGCTGATTAGGGTGTCAAGAATACTGAGACTCTCGACGAGCATCTTGCGGTCTCGCTGCAGATACTCTTCGAATGCACTACCGCCCTTAACGAGCAGCTGCGGTGCCATCACATGCAAGTCACTGATAACGGCAATCTTTATGCCTTGTTGAATTTCGGTATTCATAGTTCAAGGGGGTATTAATCAAGTTCCATTTTGTCGATGTCAGGGAGCCAGACACCGTCGTTCCACAGGCGGATGACGTTGTTTCCCTCATTAAGGTTGATATCCACATTCACAGTCAGCGGTTTGCTCCAGTCCTTGCCATCGATGGGGTAAGTGCCCACTTGCTTGCCGTTGACCTCGACATTGATTTCGCGCCAGTTGCCGACATAAAAATGCAGGGTCATGGTGCGTCGGCCTGAACTGTCCACACGCACGTTCTTCCAAATCAAGTCATTGCCCGGACGATAACCCAGATAGCAGGTCACATAACCGCCTGATGCGCCTTCCTTGGGGATGTAACTGCCAGTGTACACATCGTTGTACCAGTGCAATTCCTGGTATTTGCTCAGGTAGGCGGTCTCAGCCTCATACACCTTGCGCTCCAGACGTTGTTCGGCCTTTGCACGGTAAATCTTGGTGCCATGTGCAGGGACCGTGACAGTGACCGAACCCAAGGCACTGCCTGCGCTGGCCTGTGCAAAGCAGTCATAAAGTTCCACTTTGCCGCCCAGGTCAATGGTGTTGAAGTCCAACTTCACAGTCTGTTTCTTGTCGCTGGGATTGTAAACTGCAAAAGCGCGCTCTTTTCCGTAAAGCTGCTTGATGTCCTTGACCATGATGAAGCACTCGCCTTGCTTGGCAGCCAGATAGGCCTGCAGGTGCAACGGATCTTGATTGAGGGCAATCAGGTCACGGTTGGTGAGCAGAGCCAATGCACTGGGTTTGATCGTGGCCATGTCACAACCGATGAGCAGCGGTGACGACATGATGCACCACATTCCAAAATGCGTCTCGTCCTCGGTCTGCGACATTGATCGTCCCACCTCCAGCATGTCCATGTCGTTGTAGTGGCCGTCATGACAATAGGCACTCAAGTACAGGTTCTCGGCTAGAATCTCTTTTACCGATTTCCAAGCGTCATAGATGTCGCCTGTCGTGCGCCATGAGTCAGCCACATCGGCAGCCCAGTTACCGGGATAGGCCCAACGGCAGATGTTGAAGACAATATCCTGCTTGCCACAGTTGCGGATGGCATTGGAAATCCTGGTATACTGCTCACGCTCGTCAAGATCCAGATGGCGGCCACCGCAATAATCCACCTTGATGAAATCAAAATCCCAGTCACGGAAGTAGAGCTGACAGTCTTGCTCCTCATGGCCGTAAAGTCCGACTCCTACGCCCCATGCATTCCGATTTCCCGATCCGCAAGTGTTGTCACCCGCGTCACTATAGATACCAGCCTTCAAGCCCAGCGAGTGGATATAGTCCACCAGGGCACGCATCCCGTTGGGGAACCGTTCCATGTTCAAGCGCAGGTGCCCGTCATCGCCACGCCCCTGCCAGTAACCGTCGTCGATGTTGATATAGCGGTAGCCCGCGTCCTGCAGTCCGCTCCGATGCATGGCATCGGCTTGCTGACGGATAAGTTGCTCATTGATGTCCAGTGCAAAGGTGTTCCAGGAACTCCACCCCATAGTGGGGGTGCGCTGGGCTGCTGCCGACAGGGCCAATGACAACAGCAGGGTCATCAAGTATAGTTTTTTCATCATTGCAGTCATCTTTTAAAGTATTGATATTTAGATGACCACAAATATAGTGATTTTTCCTGAATGATAACATCCAGGAACATGTTTTTATCTGTAAAAAATCACAGATGAATGGTGAGTCTGAGGTCGCTGACACGGGACTCGGTCGCCGAACCCACTTCGTTGCGGTCCTCAAGCACGCTGCGCGCCACGGGATCCAGTTTGGGGTAGACCTCGTTGAGGAAGAATTCCCACAAGTTGTCGGCCTGTTCGGGCGCTACTTCCTTGATCATGGCACGAATACCTTGTTTTCCTTGTTCGATGAGGGCCTCGGTGTCGGCATTCTGCTCGTTGCCTTCAACCACGGCGAGCAGGGCGCGCGATAGCACCTCACTCAAGTGGCGCAACACGAGTTGTGTCGCCTGTTGAGGAGTTTCGGGCAGATTTGTCTTGCTACCGTCCATCTCGAGCATGGCCTTGAGCTGTCCCATGCGGCCACCCAAGCGGGTCCACACTTTGTCCGAGAGCATACTCGCCATGCCTGGAGTGGCGTTGATAATGCGTTGCCGTCCCTGTTCGCGCAGGTCAGGACAAGCCGAGGTCGAAGTGAGCCAGCGGGTATCGATGTCAAGGGTATTGCGCTTGCGGTGAATGGTAGCTGTGCGCAGGGCAAAGGGGTAGCAGATAGCCGAGCCTGTGGCTACCTCGACAATGCTGTCCCCGCTCTCACTGTCATGCAGCGTGGCGGCATCGGTCACATGCAGATGGCCCGTGAAAACCGTGTGAATGCCGGCATGCAACAGTTGACGGGCTATGGTGTCATGTCCCTTAACGATGTAGTTGGCAAGCAAACGGTCCTCGCGGTCAAAATGCGGCACCAGATGGTGGTGCATCATCGCGATGACCTGTTTGCCTTGTTGCTGTGCGCGGCTTGCTTGATCAATAACCCATTGCAAGGTTTCGGGCTTGATGCGACCTCCATTGTGATAAGTGTCAACACTGTCGCCACGGCAGACCAGCGTGTTCAACTCGTCCATGTTGCTGTCGATGCCAATGATGACGATACCCTCTATGGGCTCACAGCAATAACTCAATGATGCGGGGTCGCGCATAGACTGTTCACCGTAGCCGCAACCACGATAGATTTGCGCAAATTCCTCTCGAGAGACCGTAGCGGCAGATTTTACCGCGTCGCCGTCATATCTTCTTGCATAGGGGTTGTTGCAGTCATGGTTGCCGGGAATGACCAGCGGCTGGATTCCATGCTGTTGCAAGCGGGCCAGATGCCATGCCATGCGCTCGTGGCTCAGGCGCTCACCGTTATAGGTGAGGTCACCTGTGAACAACACCACCGAGGGCTTCAGAGCAATGAGGCTGTCGGTGATAGAAGCCATAATCTCGTCGCTCATCGCCATCATCTTGCTATCGGCGGCATCGGCGCGGTCAATGGCACTGCCGGGAGTGATCAGCTCAGGGCTGAGGAGATGCACGTCACTGATGATGGCGATGCGGTCGAGCGTCATGCGCGCCTGAGTGTCAAATGCAAACAGCGTAGTCAATAACATTATTATATAAATGAGCCTTATCTTCATTTTCTTACAGCCTTTTGCATTTATTGTGCCAATTCACTCACGCTGAATCCCGCCTGGGCCAAATGTCGCCAATAGGACGGATAAGACTTGCTCACCACCTGGGCGTTTCTTATTACTAAACCGGGGAAACGCACTGCCGCTGGAGCAAAGGCCATTGCCAAACGATGATCATCATGTGGATCGATGACAGGCGGTTGTTCACACACTGCGACACGCTCACCATACCATGAGACGGCATCCTCGCTCTCGATTTTCAAGACATAGCCTAATTTCAGCAATTCGGTGCGCAATGCTTCTACACGATCACTCTCCTTGAGGTGGAGGGTACGCACGCCCGTCATGCGAAATGAGCGTTCCAGCAGGCACAACAGCACGGCCCATGACAGTGCCAAATCGGGTGTGGCCGTCATGTCCACATAACTGGAACAACAACAGCCGATGAAATGACTTGTGTCGAGCGCCACGCCCATCGAATCAAAGCGTGATTCGATACCCAAGGCACGCCCCAATTCCACCAGTCGAGAATCACCCTGAATGCTGTCGGGCACCAACCCCATGAGTTGCAGCTGCGACTGAGGCAACAGTGCAGCAATTGCATACCACGGTGCGGCTGCACTCCAATCGGCCTCCACCAGGCAACAGTCACCGGCATATCCGTCACCCGCGTTGATGCGATAATCTGTGATTTCCACCTGCGCTCCCATCTGTCGCATGACACTGGCGGTCAAGTGGATATAGGGCGCCGAGACAATATCCCCCGTGAGAGTGATGGCCCCGCCCCCGATAGCGGGCAAAATCATCATCACCGCCGAGATGAATTGTGAACTCACACTGCCGTCCATGACCACATCACCGCCACGCAACGCCTTGCCTGTGATGCGCAGGGGTGGATAACCCTCATCGCCCATGTAGTCAATGCAAGCGCCCAATCGGCGCAGGGCATCGACCAGCGCACCGATGGGGCGGTGGCGCATGCGTTCAGTGCCGTCGAGCGTCACAGCAATTCCCTCACGGGTAGCAAAATAGGCGGAGAGGAACCGCATTGCTGTACCAGCGGCTCCCACGTCAATGACACCGCCGTCACGCCCCAAGGCATCAATCATCACTGCAGTGTCATCGCACAGGGCGGGATGCATCACTTGAGGCTCTCCGTCACACAAGGCGGCAATGAGCAACGCACGGTTAGTGATGCTTTTGGATGTGGGCAACGCAATCTTAGCGCTGGCAATATCAGGTGCATGGAGTCGCAAGTCCATCTTTTTTATCACGATTAAATCAACGATGACGCAAAGATAATGAATTCATCGGATTTTTTTGTAATTTTGCAGTCTAACCTAATAAAAACAAGACAATGACATTAGTTGACACTATATTGATTCTGATCATACTCGGGGGTATCGTGCTGGGCTACCGCAAGGGCTTCATCGGACAGTTATCGTCGCTTGTTTCATGGATTGTCGCCATTGTGTTGTGTTACAAATGCGGTGACTTGATACAGGGCATCTTCCTTTCGGTCGTTCCCAGCGCCGCAGACTGGCCCTTGTCAACGGTCACCGTCAAGACCATGTCCCTGGCGTTTGCCTTTCTGCTGGTCATGGTGATCATCAGGCTCTTAATGCGTCTTTTCAAGGGTGCACTCAAGGCTGCCGATTTGAGTTTTATCGACCGCTTGGGCGGTTCCCTGCTGTTCATGTTCAAGTATGCTTTCATCTTGAGCATCGTGCTCAATTTACTCTATGCCATCAACCCCGACATGGATACCTTCGGCACCAAACACATGCTGAAAAACAAGCCTTACGAGTTGACGCTGGACCTCATGCCACGCATCCTGGGCAGTGACAAAATGCCAAGCGATTCATTGAAACTCTACCGCGACCTCATCGAGCAAGTCCCACAGGACGACGAGCCATTCAACACCACCGAGACTTAAACACATTTTAAGGATATTTCGCACTGTGATATCAAGCAAATGGTGTAACTTTGCGGGACTATTTCCGTGAGCCCTGTCATGGGTACACGGCATGCGGCAATTTTCAAGAACAAATGATGGACTTTCTTGCAACATATCATCTGCAGGGCCTGGTTTTGGGTCTGTGCTCATTTCTCATCATCGGCATCTGTCACCCGCTGGTCATCAAGGGCGAGTACCACTACGGGCTGCGTTTCAAGTGGGTTTTCCTTGTGGCTGGCGTGCTGCTGTGCATCGCGTCGTTGTTGACGGGTAACATCCTGCTCTCCTCGTTAATGGGAGTGGGCGCTTTTTCCTGCTTTTGGGGCATCCGGGAGATGAATCAACAACAGGAGCGCGTGCGCAAGGGATGGTTCCCGCGCAACCCCAAACGCACCTATCCCTGGGACAAACAAACAGACGAGCACACTAAACAGTGAAGGTCCTGACAAGCATATTGTTGGCGGTGGTATTCGCTCTGGGCGCAACGCTGCACTCTGCTGCACACAATGTGAGCGGCAGAGTGACCTGTGACGGAAAAGGGGTTGCGGGAGTCGCAGTGAGCGATGGTTTTGAGGTGGTGCTCACCGATACCGACGGGCGCTATGCCTTGACCAGTGAAAAAAAGAACGGATACGTTTTCTACACACTTCCTGGCGGCTATGAACCCCTGCTCCAAGATGGTTTTATGCCTCAATTTTGGGCAAAGCTTGACTCGCCCGAGGCTGACGTGGCCGAGGTTCATGACTTCGTGTTGAGGCGAGTGGACAACGACAGGCACATCATGATCTTTGGTGCTGACACTCATCTGGCACGCCGCAACAGCGACCGTGCACTGTTCAAGAACGGACTGCTCGCTCGCCTGAAAAACGAAGCCGAGCAAGCTGGTGACGTCCCCGTCTATTCCATGATATTGGGCGACCTCACTTGGGATGTGTTCTGGACCCAGAACGACTATGACTTGGACAACTTCGTCGCCGACATGAAATCGTGGAACTACCCCGTGCCGCTGTGGCCCGTTATTGGCAACCATGACCATGACCCCAGCGTGCCCGAAAGTGCCAACACCGACTTCGAGGCGGCAGCGGCATGGCGAGACATCGTGTGCCCCAACTACTACAGTTTCAATCTGGGCAAGATTCACTATGTGGTGCTTGATGACATCAAGTACCTGAACGAAGCTGAACCTGGCGAGAACTACCCTGACGGCGTGGTCGGCAGCCGCAACTATCGCGGTGTGGTGAGCAATGAACAGATATCGTGGTTGCGCAAGGACCTGGCATTGGTCGACAACAACACCCCCATCGTCTTGTGTCTGCACATTCCCGCATGGGGAATGAGCAACAACTTCGGATACTACGCTAGGCTGGACAACACCCACACCCTGTGCTCTATTCTCAACAACTACAGCACAGTGCACATCGTGAGCGGGCACACTCACGCCAACTACTCGGCACGTCCCTACTCCTACCCAAACATCGTCGAGCACAACCTCGCAGCAGCCAGCGGCACATTGTGGCAAAGTGCCAGCCTCAGCGGCCACAACGTGTGCCACGACGGCAGCCCTGCAGGATACTCGCGATGGGATGCTGACGGGAAAAAACTGAAATGGTCGTTCAACACTGCCGACAAAGGAACTGAACAGATGCGCATCTATGACATGAACACCGTGCGCACCTTTTACCGCAACAGCAATGCCATGCACGCCATCATCAACGCCGACCCCTCACGGGTTGATTACAGCGACATTGACGAGAACACCGTGCTGGTCAACGTGTTCGCCTATGACACCGACTGGCGCATCAGCATCTGTGAAGGAGACAGCGTGCTGGAGTGTCACCGCGTGTGCACCGAGGACCCGTTCCACACCATCACATGCGACGTTCCTCGCTGGAATGCGACGGGCTACTATTCATCCACCTATGCCTCGAGCCGCAGCACCCATCTGTTTCAGGCCGCAGCCACCACCTCCACGCTACCCATCACAGCGCGCGCCATCGATGGCTTCGGTGAGATTCACCTCATGCGCATTGAACGCCCGCTCACCTTCAGTGCAAGCCTGGAAATCTACGAGACCGCTCTGGCTATCGGCGACGTGAATGCCGACAGCGAGGTCAATATCGCCGACGTGAACGCCCTCATCGCCATTGTGCTGACAGGTCACAGTCACGGGTGCCCACCCATCCTTGCCGACTGCAATGCCGATGGCGAGGTGAACATCGCCGACATTAACCGCATTATAGAAACCATACTCAATTCATAGCAAATGATGAGAATAGACATACTCACAGTGATGCCCGACGCCCTTGAGTCGCCACTGCACACCTCCATCCTGCAGCGTGCCCAAGACAAAGGACTCGTCGAAATCCATGTCCACAACCTGCGCGACTGGAGCCTGCGCAAGCACCGCAAGGTGGATGACTACCCCTTTGGCGGCGAGGCAGGCATGGTCATGCAAATTGAGCCTGTGTGGCGCTGCATGGAGGAGTTGAAGAGCCAACGACAATATGACGAGATCATCTTCACCTCGCCCGATGGTGAACAACTCACCCAACCCATGGCCAACGCATTGTCGCTCAAGGAAAACATCATGATACTGTGCGGCCACTACAAGGGTGTGGACTACCGCATTCGCGAGCACCTCATCACGCGTGAAATCACCATCGGCGACTATGTCCTCACGGGTGGTGAACTCCCGGCTGCAGTCATTGCCGATGCTGTCGTGAGGCTCCTGCCTGGTGCCATCGGCGACGAGCAAAGCGCCTTGAGCGATTCGTTCCAGGATGGACTGATCGAGGCTCCTGTGTACACCCGTCCCGAGGTGTTCAACGGCTGGCATGTCCCCGAAATTCTGCTCAGCGGCCACCAGGCCAAGATTGCCGAGTGGAAGATGCAGATGTCGCTGGAACGCACGCGCCGCCTGCGCCCCAATCTCTTAAAAGACAACAACTAACAACTCAATAACTCAAACAAATATGGCCCTTTTCAATTTACATCGTCCCAAATGGATACCCCGATGGCTCAACATCCCGTTGGTGCTTTTCATCATCTTCATCATCTCGCTGATCTTCTTCGGAGAGAACAATTTCATCCGCACTAGTAAATACAAGTCACAGATCAACGAGCTCAAGACCCAAATCAAAAACTACGAGGACTCGGCAACCATGTACGAGGCCAAGACAAACGAACTGAACACCGATAACGAGACGTTGGAGCGCCTTGTCCGTGAAAAATACGGCATGAAGCGCACCAACGAGGAAGTTTATATCACCGACATCCCATGAAACAGGACAAGACAAATCAAGACAAACGGACCGGCCTGGCCAACGTGTTGGTCATTATCGGACTCCTCGCAATGGCTGTCATGGCCCTGATGCCACTGCTCAACATCTTCCACCCGTGGATGCGTTGGGCTTTTGCTGCTGGCGCCTTTATCGTGCTTGCCGGACGCGTCATCGGTGCATACACCGGGCCCGTGCTACGCATCAGGAGGCTTCATCGCATCCTCATGTTCAGCGCTCTGCTGTATTGCGTCAGTGCATGGATGATGTTCATGCCCGACGGTGGAAAGAATGCCATCGGCTTTCTTCTTGCCGGTGTGGTCGTGCAGATGTATGCTTCATGGATGATTGACCGTGAGCAGGAGAAAACCGAAAAATAACCTTTCACGGCACAATTATTCTTGGTAATTGCCAAGCTTTTACTAATTTTGCGCTTTTGATGAAAGGCATTATCACAATAGACAACGGCAACACAACGGTGAAGGTGGCCTACTTTGACGGCTCCAGGCCCATGGCGTCTAACCGCTTCAGGCGGGAAGACATAATGGTGCTGGAACGATTCCTGAGTACCTTCCAACCCAGCGGGGCCATCGTGTGCAGCACGGCAAGCGAAAAGGACACCGAACCCATTGAACGGTACGTCAGAGCACGCTGCCAGCACTTGATGCGCCTCACTCACGAGACCCCGTTGCCCATCACGTTGGGATATGCCACGCCTCACACCTTGGGCCGCGACCGCATCGCTACCGCAGTGGGAGCATGGACCCATCTGAAAGGTCAAGCCGATGTGCTGGTGATTGACGCAGGAACGGCGATCACCTATGACCTGGTAACTGCCAACGGCTACTTTGAGGGCGGAAACATCGCGCCGGGAATGGCGCTGCGTTTTCAAGCGCTTCACGAGCACACGGGGAGGTTGCCCCTGGTAAGTCACGAGGGAAACCTGCCCGTTATCGGCTACGACACCGAGACAGCCATCCGCAGCGGCGTGATGCTCGGGCTCATTGGCGAGATTAAAAGCTACATCGCTCTTTTACAAATCGAGCACCCCGACCTCAAGGTTTTCTTGACTGGTGGCGACGCGCAACTGTTGCTACCGCATCTTGAGCACTTGGGAGTAGAATATCAAGAACATCTGGCGGCTGAAGGACTCAACCGCATCTATTTATACAATCAAGAAAATGGAACTATTTAAGAAAATAACGCTCTTAACACTCGCTGCAGCATTGTGTTGTGGCGTGACTATGGCACAAATCGTGACTACACCCTACTCCAAAATGGGCTACGGCATGCTGAACGACAACGTGTCAAGCATTCAACGCTCAATGGGTGGCGTGGGATATGCCATGAAAGGCGGACGCATCGTCAACGTGATGAACCCGGCATCCTATGCCAATGTCGATTCGCTCACTTTCCTGTGGGATGTGGGTGTCGATCTGACCAACCTGTGGAGCAAAGAGAACGGCAACAAGGGTTACAACTTCGGCGGCGGACTGGATTACCTCACTGGTCACTTCAGGGTAGCCCACAAGTTGGGCGCTTCGTTCGGCCTGTTGCCCTATTCATCAGTGGGATACGCCTACGGCTCCAAACTCGATAACGGTAGCGACTCCCGCAGCGGCAATGGCGGCTTCAACCAGCTGTATGTCGGTGTGGGCTATGAGCCGGTCAAAAACCTGAGTGTGGGCTTCAACTTCGCCTACTTGTTCGGCACAACCACCAACACGACACTCATTGCATCGTCATCTTCCAGCTATTTCACACGCTACATGAAGATGCGCGACTGGAACGCTCAAGTGGGTCTCCAGTACAGCCTGCCCATTGCCAAAGGGCGCGACCTGCTCACGCTGGGTGCCACTTTCCAGCCCAAGAAATCCTACCACGGTGATGCCTGGGGAACGAGTTTCGACAGCCAGGACAACAAGGTGGACACCATCGGCTACACGTCTATGAGCGGCAAATATGAACAACCGGCATCCATCGGTGTGGGTCTGAGCTACAACTTCAACCGCAAACTCACGGTCGAGGCCGACTATACCTATCAGAAGTGGAGCAATGCCAAATACCTGCCCATCAACGGATTTGAGTCACAGTCAATGCACTTTGATGACCGGTGGAAGATTGCTGCCGGCATGCAGTACACACCCAACAAGCGCGGCTCCTATGTGGGTGCCATGTCATTCCGCGCAGGTGTCTTCTACAACCACGACTATCTCAACTACAACGGCAACAATGTGCGTGACTATGGCGCCAGCATCGGCGTCGGCCTTCCCGCGCCCAACGGCAAGACGACGGTCAATCTGGGCCTTGAATGGAGGCACCGTGAGACCAGTTCCACAAAACTCATCACCGAGAACTATCTCAATATCACGCTGGGCGTGAACTTCAACGAGCTGTGGTTCTGGAAGAACCGCATCCGATAACTTGAACTGTGAGACGGTTGCTGCACATAGCATTAACCCTGGTCGTCATCCTGGCACTCCACGGGTGCAAAGATGACACCACTACAGTGGTGAGCCATTCCACCGACCCCGAGGCGGTGCCCACCATGACAACGACCGACGTGCAGACCATCATCAGCGACTCAGGACAGACCAAGTACCGCATCACGGCGCCGCTGTGGAACATGTTCGAGGAATCCAAGCAGCCCCATTGGACCTTCCCTAAGGGGGTGATCTGTGAGGAACTCAACGAGAAATTCAACCCGATATCCACCATCAAGTGCGATTCGGCCTACTTTGATAAGATCCAAAACCTGTGGACGCTCACCGGCAATGTGCACATCACCAATGTTACTGGCGATGTTGTGCTCACCGATGAGCTCATGTGGGACCAGCATGCCCACAAGCTCTACAGTGACGCCTTCATTCACATCGAGAAACAGGGACGCATCATCGAGGGATACGGCTATGAGTCCAACGAACGCCTCACCACCTATCAACTCCGTCAGGTCGAGGCCATCTTCCCCATCGACGAGCGACGCATGCCCCACCCCGGCAGCGGCAACGTCCCTCGCCCGATGCAGCAACCCAGCAAACCCACCACTCCAACCACCAACTAAATGGCTCTAAATCCGGAATATATCTCACCGCTTATTATCGCGCTCATCGCGCTGCTGTGCTCGGCATTCTTCTCGGGCATGGAAATCGCTTTTGTCTCATCCAACAAGGTGCGTGCCGAGATCGAGATGTCCCGTGGCGGCATCATCAACGGACTGCTTAACATCTTCTACGGCAACCGCGAGATGTTTATCTCCACCTTGCTCATCGGCAACAACATCGCCAACATCGTCTATTCTATGGCGATGGCGCGACTGCTCACCATCCCGCTGCAGCAATGGATCACCAACGAGGCCCTGCTCCTGCTGGTCCAGACAATCATCGCGACGCTCATCATCCTGCTCTTCGGCGAGTTCATCCCCAAGTCGGTGTTCCGCATCAATCCCAACGCGTCGCTGCGCACAGCCTCTATCCCGCTTTTCATGATCTACTGCCTGCTCTATCCCATCTCGCTGTTCACCGAGTGGATATCGGCATCGTTGATGAAACTGTTCGGCATCAAGATGAGTTCCACACGCGTGAGACTCATCACCGTCGACGAGCTTGATGCCTATCTGCAAGAAAACATCGACAAACATGAGGACGAGAACAAGACGGTTGAACGCGAGGTGAAAATCTTTGAGAACGCGCTCGACTTTGGCGACACAAGGTTGCGCGACTGCATGGTGCCCCGCAACGAGATTGTTGCTGTGGATGTCGAAGACACCACACGCGATGACCTGGTTAAATTGTTCTCACGGTCGGGACTCTCCAAAATTGTCGTCTATAAAGAGAACATCGACGACGTCATCGGCTTCATTCAGGTGAGCGAATTGTTTGTCACCGAAGTGGATTGGAAAACACGCCTCAAGCCTGTTATCTTTGCTCCCGAGAGCCTCCTTGCACGCAAAATGATGCAGCGGCTCATGGGCGAGAAACGCTCGATGGCCATCGTCATCGACGAGTTTGGTGGCACCAGCGGAATGGTCACCCTCGAGGACCTTGTTGAGGAAATCTTCGGCGAAATCGAGGACGAACACGACCGCAACCGTCTCACGGCACGGCAAATCAACGAATCGAGTTATGAGTTCTCGGGACGAATGGAAATCGAGGAAATCAACGAACGTTTCCACCTTGATATCCCCGAGAGTGACGACTACCAGACGCTGGCCGGATACTTGCTGGCCGAGAACGAGGCGATTCCCAACGTGGGTGACGTGTTGGAACTGCCGCCCTACCGCTTCACCGTCGAACGGCAATCTGCTGCACGCATTGAGCTCGTCCGCGTCGATGTCATCCAAAACGAGGAGAAAAAATAACGCCAAACGATGACATTTCGCTGTTTTTATCAAAAAAAACGATAAAAAGTTTGCACAAATAAAAACATTTGCTGTATCTTTGCACCGCATTTCCCCAAAAATGCAACATGGTGTGTTAGTTCAGTTGGTTAGAATACCTGCCTGTCACGCAGGGGGTCGCGTGTTCGAGTCACGTACACACCGCCAACAGTTGAGGAATCCGTCAAGTCGGGTTCCTCTTCTTGTTTATTCCCCTCATAACCGAAAAACACAGTCCAAAACATTTTTTGAGAAAAAACGTTGCAGATTGTCACACATTCTCATTATATTTGCACATTATTTAATAAATCAGTCTCACCGACATAACCAATTTTTATCATTATACTCTTATCAACCTAAACAACAATTGTTATGAAGAAATTATTATTCCTGTTACTTGCTGTTATCCTGCCCATGGCTGTCTATGCCCAACTGCTGGATAACAATCGCATGTTCCTATGTGCGCCCTATGCGCTCAAGGTCTTTAATCAACATCAACTCATGACGGCATCTCGTGCCGACCTCGCAGCCAACCAGATGATCATGGGTCACTATGACACCGACGAGGTTGCTCCTTCGACCGAAGGTATTGGACTCAACAGCACCGGTAAGCGTCAAGTCGGCACCGTCATCACTCCCGAAGAGGTGGCCGTGTTCCAGGGCGGTAAGATTGTCAAATTCCGCGTGGGTCTGGCCAATGCTGCCAGTATTTCCAAAGTCTTGATTGCCAAAGTGAGTGCCACTGGCGCGGTGGGCTCCTTGCAACAAATCTCATGCAGCGCCAATGCCGCTGGCTGGAATGAGATCACGCTGTCATCACCCTACACGATTAGTCTGAACAGCACTCAAGGTCTGTTCATCGGTTTTGAGTATCAGCAGACTGCCGGCCAATACCCCCTATCGGCAGTCAAGGTTGGTGACATTTATCCCACCTTATGGAAAAACGGTCTCAATTGGCAAGACCTCGGTTTGGATAGCTACGGCAACTTGAGTATTCAGTGCGTGGTCGAGAGTGACAACTTCCCCGAGTACATGGTCAATGTCAACAGTCTCACTGTTGAAAAATTCATCAAGTTGGGCAATGATATTGAGTTCACATTCAAGACCAAGAATTTTGCCACCGCAACAGTCGCTGCCGGTGCTTGCACCTATGACGTGCTCATCGACGGACAAGTCATGACTACCCTCACCAATACTGAAGCCTTCGGTAAGAATGCTTTGACCATCGAGGGTGCTATTCCCTCGGCAGGCTTAGCCTCGGGCAAGCACACCTTGACAATTGCTGTCAACTCATTGAATGGTGAGCCCGTAGCAAGTCCCGCATCGGTCAGCAAAGACTTCACTGTATTCGAGAACGGCTTCGCACGCCAGATGCACATCGTTGAGCAATTCACCTCGACCTACTGCACCTATTGTCCGCTGGGTAATAACATGTTGAGTATTCTCACCACCATGCGCGACGACATTATCTGGATTGGCATTCACGGCAACATGTCATCGGGCACTGACCCCATGAGCACAGTGCAGGGTGACACCATCATGGCCTATCAAGGCGGCGACTCCTATCCCTCGGGCTCCTTTGATCGTGCAACTGGTTGGGAATCCGACAATGCTATTGTCACTGGACTTGGTTTTTACGAGCAATATCATCAGCAGGTTGCAGAAGAAATAGGAAGTTTCTTTGACTACTTGGCCGAGACACCCAGCTATGCTACCATTAATATCAACAGTACATTCGACGCTGACACCCGCAAGGCTGTCATCACCGTCGATGGCGATATCACTTCCGACTTTGATGCCATGATGGGTGCTGATTCTAAATTGTCGGTATTCATTACCGAGGACGGCCTGGTTTATAGGCAGTTGAATTCAGGCACCTGGATTAATGACTATGTGCACAATAACGTCTTCCGCAAAGCGCTTGGTTCGGCTCGCGGTGTGAACATCAACAAGGTTGATGGAGACAAGTATTCCAACACCTTCGAGCTCACAATTCCTTCTACTTGGAAGGCCGATAACCTGAATGTCGTTGCATTCATCAGCCGTCCGCTCATCAATGGTGCAAGCGGCAATTACGCCGACATGTTTGTCAACCAGGCCAACAAGCGCAAACTCGGCGAGTATGACGAGCCTGCCACCTCAATACAAGGTGATGTGAACGGCACCGGAATCGTGAACATGGATGACTTGAGCGATCTTATCAACTATCTGCTCACCAATGACGCTACTGGTATTGATATGGTAGGTGCCGATTGCTGGACCGACGGCGACGTGAACATGGATGACCTGAGTGAACTCATCAACTATCTGCTCACTGGCGCATGGACTGAGTAACACGAAGTGACATTCCTCAAATAACGAGGACAGACGAACCGTTGTGGTTCGTCTGTCCTCTTGCTTTATTTGTCGGGGTACCTGGATTCGAACCAGGGACCTCCTGCTCCCAAAGCAGGCGCGCTAACCGGACTGCGCTACACCCCGCCACATGATGCGTTTTGAGTGGTGCAAAGGTACATCTTTTTTTATTACCGCCAAGTGAAAATGAGGTTATTTCGCTTTTTTTTGGCAGTACTAGATATAAATGTGACAAGAATGTACTAATTTTGTATGTTTCAAACGTTATTAAGGAAAAACAACCCTAACCATAATAATACAATGTACAGAACTAAGACTAACGGCGAACTTCGCCTGGCCAACGTCGGCGAGGTCGTCACACTGGCAGGATGGGTGCAGCGCACTCGCAAGATGGGTGGCATGACCTTTGTGGACCTGCGTGACCGCTATGGCATCACTCAAATCGTGTTTAACAACGAGGTGGACGCCGACTTGTGCGAGCGTGCCAATCACCTGGGACGTGAATATGTCATCCAGGTCAAGGGCACTGTCGCCGAGCGTTCCAGCAAAAACGCCAACCTGCCCACCGGCGAGATCGAAATCATCGCCAATGAGCTGAATATCCTGAGCGAGAGCATCACACCGCCGTTCACCATCGAGGACAACACCGACGGTGGCGACGACCTGCGCATGAAGTACCGCTATCTGGACCTGCGCCGCAACGCCGTGCGCAGCAATCTGGAGTTGCGCCACGACATGGCGATTCTCATCCGCAACTACCTTGACGATAAGGGCTTCCTTGAGGTGGAAACACCTATCCTCATCGGCTCCACGCCCGAGGGTGCTCGCGACTTCATCGTGCCCTCGCGCATGAACCCCGGTCAGTTCTACGCTCTGCCCCAGAGCCCCCAGACGCTCAAACAGCTGCTCATGGTGGCCGGCTTTGACCGCTATTTCCAGATTGCAAAGTGCTTCCGCGACGAGGACCTGCGCGCCGACCGTCAGCCCGAGTTCACTCAGATCGACTGCGAGATGAGCTTTGTGGACCAGGAGGACGTGATTGACGTTTTCGAGGGCCTGGCACGACACCTGTTCAAGAAAGTGCGCGGTGTGGACCTGCCCGAGAAGCTGGAACAGATGACCTGGCACGATGCTATGCGCCTGTACGGCAGTGACAAGCCCGACCGCCGCTTCGGCATGACGTTCGTCGAGGTGGATGACGTGCTCAAGGGCACTGGCACCTTCCCCGTGTTCAACGAGGCCAACTACATCGGCGCCATCTGCGCTCCCGGCTGTGCCGACTACACCCGCAAGCAACTCGACGGACTCGTTGACTTTGTGAAACGTCCGCAAGTGGGCGCCAAGGGACTGGTTTACGTCAAGTTCAACACCGACGGCACCGTCAAGAGCAGCATCGACAAGTTTTATGAGCCTGCCGTTTGGCAGCAGCTCAAGGAGAAGATGGGCGCCAACGACGGCGACCTTGTCCTCATCATGAGCGGCGACAACGCCAACAAGACGCGTGTGCAGCTGTGCACCCTGCGCCTCGAGATGGGCGAGCGCTTGGGCTTGAGGGACAAGAACAAGTTCGAGTGCCTGTGGATCATCGACTTCCCGCTGTTTGAGTGGAGCGACGAGGAGCAGCGCCTCATGGCGACCCACCACCCGTTCACCATGCCCAACCCCGACGATATTCCCTTGCTCGACGAGCATCCCGAGCGCGTGCGCGCCAAGGCCTATGACTTCGTGTGCAACGGCATCGAGGTGGGCGGTGGCAGCCTGCGTATCCATGACGGCAAGCTCCAGGCCAAGATGTTCGACATCCTGGGCTTCACCCCCGAGCGTGCCATGGCTCAGTTCGGCTTCCTGATCAACGCCTTCAAGTATGGTGCACCTCCCCATGCCGGTCTGGCCTTCGGTTTCGACCGCTTCGTGTCCATCATGGCTGGTCTGGACAGCATCCGCGACTGCATCGCGTTCCCCAAGAACAACAGTGGCCGCGACGTGATGCTCGACGCACCCAGCCCTGTTGACCAGAGCCAGCTCGACGAGCTCTACATCGACGTGGACCGCGAGCGCCTCAAAGCCGAGGACAAGTTGTAACTTTAACAGGCATTAGGCTTTAGGAGTCAGGTTGCGGATGCCCGCTAATGCCTGATACCTAAAGCCTAACACCTAAAGCCTAATGCCTAAAGCCTAACGCCTAATGACAATAAAAGAAATCACCGACGCCATCGAGCAATACGCCCCCCTGCGCTTGCAGGAGGAGTGGGACAACGCGGGCATCCAGGTGGGCAACCCCGACGCCCAGGTCACCGGTGTGCTCTTGTGCACCGATGCCACCGAGCGTGTCGTGGCCGAGGCCATCGAACGTGGCATGAACCTGGTCATCTCGCACCATCCCCTGATTTTCCACGGCTTGAAGAAAATCATGGGACGCACACCCGTCGAACGCACCGTGGCGTTGGCCATCAAAAACGACATCACCATCTACAGCGCCCACACCAACATGGATAGCGCTTGGCAAGGCGTGTCGTTCCGCATGGCCGAGAAACTGGGGATGACCGACGTGCAGTTCCTTGACGCCAACGATGTGCCGCCCTATGGCGAGCAAGAGAGCGTCACTGCCGGTTGCGGCGTCATCGGCAACATCAAGCCCACTCCGGCCCTGGACGTGTTGCGTCAAGTGAAAGAGGCCTTCGAGGTGGGTGCTGTGCGCTACAGCGGCGACACATCACGCGACATCACGCGCGTTGCATTGTGCGGCGGTGCAGGCGGATTCCTGCTCGACAAGGCCGTTGAACAGGGCGCTCAGCTGTATGTGTCGGCCGACATGCGCTACCACGATTTCCTGGACAACAACCCGCGCATACTCATCGCCGACATCGGGCACTACGAGAGCGAACACTACACAAAAGAGATTTTTTTAGAGATTATTCAGAAAAAAAGTCCTACCTTTGCAGTCGCTTTTGCGAAAAACGAAACAAACCAAGTCAATTATTTATAAACATTAGGCATAAGGAGCTAGGCATTAGGCGTTAGGTGGCATCCGCCTCCTGAGACCTGAAGCCTGCAACCTGAAGCCTAAAACCAAAAAAAGTTTATGGCTACGAAGAAAGAACTCACCGTTGAAGAGAAGCTCAAAGCGCTCTATGATCTGCAGCAGAAACTCTCGGAAATTGACGCCATCAAGATTCTGAGGGGAGAACTCCCGCAGGAGGTGCAAGACCTGGAAGATGAAATCGCCGGTCTGCACACCCGTGTCGCCAAGTTCGAGGACGAAGTCGCAGCACAGCAAGACGAATTTGACCGCAACCGCGACATCAAGGCCAAGGCCGAGGAACTCATCGACAAGTACACTGCCGACCAGGACAACGTGCGCAACAACCGTGAGTATGACTACCTGACCAAGGAGATCGAGTATCAGGGTCTGAACATCGAGCTGGCCGAGAAGAAGATGAACGAAGCATCGCGCCGCATCGACGCACTCAAGGCCGAGATCGAGAAGGCCAAGGAAATGTTCACCGACCGTGAGCACGCCCTCGAAGACAAGAAGAGCGAGCTCAACGAGATCGTCAGCGAGAACAAGGCCAAGGAGGAGACCCTGCGCGAGAAAGCCAAGAAGCAGGAGAACAAGATCGAAGAGCGTCTGCTCACCGCCTTCAAGCGCATCCGCAAGAACACACGCAACGGCCTCGGCATCGTCGTCGTCCAGCGCAACGCCTGTGGTGGCTGCTTCAACCGCATCCCCGCCCAGCGCCAGATGGAGATCAAGATGCACAAGAAGGTCATCGTGTGTGAGTACTGCGGACGCATCCTCATCGACCCCGAGCTGGTAGGCATCACCCCCGAGAACGCCAAGAACAAATAATTCAAGCCCCCAGCTTCAGGCTTGAAGCGTAGCGACGAGAGCTCAGAGGCCACAGCGCCTTAGTATCGAGACACCTCGCGCTATAAGAACACCGCAATGGCAGCGAGCCCCCTGTGGCACGTTGCCATTGTCATTCCACCCCACCCCCTAACGCCTAAAATGTTAATAACTTTTTTGTACGAATCATGTAGCAATGTGGAGGTAATAGTGTAACTTTGTTGCTGGCTTCGCTCGCACACCCCGCGGCGGACATCAACACCATTTTTAGTGACCATTTTACCAAGACAACGGCATGAACGGAGGAGGAAAATTATATTTCAAGTATGGCACCATGGGGTCAGCCAAGACCGCCCTGCTGCTCACCCAGGCTTATAACTTCGAGGAGCGCGGCATGCAGTACCTGTGCATGAAGCCCATCATCGACGACCGCGAGAACGACAACGTGATTCGCTCACGCATCGGCATCGAGCGCAAGTGCTCGTGGATTTACCCCGAGAGCGACCTCTATGATATGCTCACTCAGATGTTCGACCGCACGCTCATCGTCAAGGACTGGATCCTCATCGACGAGGCACAGTTCCTGTCAACAGCCCAAATCGACCAGCTGGCCCGAGTCGTTGACGATTATGGCGTCAATGTCGTGTGCTATGGCTTGCGCACCGACTTCCAGTCCCATTTGTTTGAAGGCTCACGCCGCTTGATGGAGCTTGCCGACACCATCGAGGAGATCAAGTCCACCTGCTCCTGCGGTCGCAAGACCATCATCAACGCACGCATCGACTCACAGGGCAACATCGTCACCGACGGCAACCAGGTCGAGATAGGTGGTGACGACAAGTATGTGTCGCTGTGCCGACGCTGCTGGCGCAACCGCCGCATCGAGAGCACCAACCGCAACGCCATCAAGTTCGAGGACGAATAAGCGGGCCTGTTGGCCCGCAGTGTATAGTGTATGGGTGTATTTGCGCCTAGCGGCACGCGTATAGGCGGGCAATGCCCGCCGTTTAGGGTGAGCGAATGCCAATATAAAATCTTAGCGCCTTTGCGGCTTAGCGTGAGGCAATACGAATGCGGATGCCACCTAAAGCCTAACGCCTAAAACCTAACGCCTAAAAACAGCGGCTTAGCGTGAGGCAATACAAATGCGGATGCCCCTAAAGCCTAACGCCTAAAGTCTAAAGCCTAAACTACCTTTTCTTTTTCTTCTTCTCAGGCACGAACAGGTGCAAGGCCCAGTTCACCAACGTCAGCACAAGGCTGAAGCCCAATGCCCACCAGAAACCGGCGATCTCAAAGTGCGGACGCACGATCCACGAGCACAGCAGCACCATCAGCGCGTTGATCACAAACGTAAACAAGCCCAGGGTCATGATGTTGATGGGCAGCGCCAGCAGTTTCACCAGCGGACGGATAAACGCATTGATAAAACCAAGCACGATGGCGATGATGATGGCCCACCACCACGGGTCAACCGTCACGCCCTCCAGGGTGTAAGCCGTGACAAGCACTGCCACAGCCGATACGATCAATCTTGTAAACATAAAAAGTCTCCTATTCTAATTAATGTATAACTCTCATTTTTCGCCCCTAAAATTACAACCGTTTTTTCAATCCGCCCTCATTTCCCTTACATTTTTTAAAACCACCACCCCCGATTTCAAAACAACCGACTTCCCCAAACCCTCTCAGGCAACCGCGACACAGCCAAAATTAAAAAAACAAGAAATACAAGAACAACAAAATTCAATAATTGTATTTTTTGTCTTTCTTTTTGTAATTCTAGCATCAGAAAACTCAGATAATTCTGTTGTTTTCAACGATGAGGACGGGTGACAATTCAGGTGGTTTTGTTAAAAAATCGGACGGGGATGGTGACGTGATTGTTTTTTGATGTAATTTTGCGGTCTCAAACCGTTTTATGACATGACTGAAAAGACAAGAAAAGCTCTCAATCTGGCCAAGGACTATGTGATGATCACGCTTGGTCTGTTCACCTATGCCTTCGGTTTCACCGCGTTTATCCTGCCCGAGAAGATTGTGATTGGCAGTGTGACAGGTCTGTCGTCATTGATCCACTTCTGGCTGGGGTGGAACGTGGCGCTCACCTACTATGTCATCAACATCATCTTGTTGTGCATCGCCTTCCGCAGCGTGGGCAAGCAGTTTGTGCTGCGCACCATCATCGGCGCCAGCATCTCTACATTCTTCATCGGTGTGCTGCAACCCATGTTCCCCGAGCCCATCGTGCAGCAGCAGACGTTCATGAACGTCATCCTGGGTGCCGTGTTGTGCGGACTGGGACTGGGCGTGGTGTTCACCCATGGCGGCAGCACGGGCGGTACTGATATCATCGCGGCGATGGTCGCCAAACACAGCACCATCTCGTTCGGCCGCACGATGATGTATTGCGACGTGCTCATCATCTGCTCGTCCTACCTGCTGTTCCACTCGATCGACAAGATCGTGTATGGTCTCATCTACATGGTCATCTACTCGGTGGCTGCCGACCGTGTCATCAACAACACGCGCCAGAGCGTGCAGTTCATGATCATCAGCAAGAAGTGGCAACAGATTGCCGACAACATCAATAATGTGGCCCACCGCGGTTGCACCATCCTGGACGGTATCGGCTGGTACACCAAGGACGCCGTGAAGATTGTCATGGTCATGTGCCGCAAGCACGAGAGCGTGAACATCTTCCGCATCATCAAGGAAACCGACCACGAGGCCATCATCACCCAGAGCAACGTGAACGGCGTATACGGCTTCGGATTTGACGAATTGAAAGTGCGTGTTCACAACAAAAAAGCGACTGAAACTGAAACCATTACCGAAACTAGCAGCAACGAATAACTCCGAAATATCAGTTTTTAGTTAGAAACCGTAATTTATTAAAAGTTTATAATTTATTGGGCGCGAAATGTTTTTTTCGCGCCTAATTTTGCATAATTTAAAAATATACCATAATTTTGCCCACACTCTTCACACGAGATCAACATTAACCACTAATAACATTAACAGTAAGACATGAGAAAAACCTTATTATTAGCGGCGCTTTTGGTCGCTGCCACTGCACTTGCCGCGCCTGTATCACCTGAGAAGGCGTTACTGGCGGCGAAGCAGTTCTTGAGCGAAAGAAACATCAAGACCACCTTGAAGTCACAACCTGCCAACATCTCAACACGACTGATGGCTCCAAAGGCCAATCCTGATTATTACATATTCAACTCCAACGACGGCAAAAAGGGCTTTGTGATTGTGTCGGGCGATGACCGCACGATGAGTGTCCTGGGCTATACCGACAGCGGCTGCTTTGATCCCGCCAATGTGCCTGTCAACATGCAAGAGTGGCTCAAGGGCTATAGCGAGGAAATCGCTATGCTCGACGAACTGGGCATCACAGCCGAGAACATCACGGCCCCGCGTCCCACCCACAACAGCATCTCGCCGCTGATCACCAGCCACTGGGATCAAGGCGATCCCTACTGGAACCATTGTCCCGAGTTCATGGACATCACCGAGGACGGTGACACCGTGGGCGAACTGGCTTACACCGGTTGTGTGGCCACTTCAATGGCCCAGGTCATGAACTACTACAAGCACCCGATGGCTTGTTCGCAGACCATCCCTTCCTATCAAGTTGTTTTCTACATGGATGGGGAATACGGTATCTTTGACACCGATCCGCTGATGCCCATGTATTTTGACTGGGACAATATGAAGGACCGCTACACCGGCGCCGAGACCGATGCCGAGAAGGACGCTGTGGCATGGCTCATGCTCTATGCCGGCTGTGCAGCACACATGCAGTATGGCCTCAATGCCTCGAGCACCAGCGACCCCTACATCCCCACTGCGCTGAACGAGTACTTCAACTATGACGCCAAACTGGTTTACCGCAGCGACTATGAGCAAGCCGACTGGGAAGAGATGATCTACCAGGAGCTGGCTGCCGGACGTCCCATGATTTATAACGGTCGTGCCGGTTCGGGCGGCGGACACTCGTTTGTGTGCGACGGCTATGCCTACGGTGACTACTTCCACATCAACTGGGGATGGGGAGGCATCGGCGACGGCTACTTCGTCCTGTCGGTACTCAACCCCTATGCTGGTGGTGTGGGTGCAGCACACAGCATGGAAGGCTACAACATCGACCAGACTGCCATCATCGGCATCATGCCGGGTTACAGCGGCGTGCCCGAGGAGGTTGACCACCGCCTCACCGTCTGGAACATGTACTACACGGGAACACGCACGTTTGAGCGCAGCGATGACGGCAACTTCAAACTCAACAAGAACCGTCGCATCAAGGTGACCGCCGAGGACCACATCGACGATGGCACCAAGTATCTGCGCGGCATCGCCTTGTATGACAGCAACGACAACTTCGTTGAAATTATCGCCCAGACCTATTACGGCGCCAACTACCTGTCCATCACCGACAGCTGGCCCGAGGCACAGAGTTCTGTGACCTATCCGTTCGGAAAGAACATCACCAGCGGCACCTACAAGGTTGTGCCTGTGAGCTCCCTCCCCGGCAGCAACGTGTGGAATCCCATGATTGAGAGTGACCGCTACTACTGCGAGCTCACCTTCAACGGCAACTGGGTCACCGTTACCGACCATCCCATCGTTAACCTCCAAGCCACCAACTTTGAATTCACCGGTGGTGAGAAAGTGGGCACCGCCGAGCAGTGCCACGTGACCGTCAAGAACAACAGCAATGACCGTTACAGCGGCCGTCTCTTCCTCTATGTCGGCAACGAGCCCATCGACGAGTATGGTGAGTACACCACCGTCATCGAGTCCGAGATTCCCGCTGGCGGCACCAAGGTGGTCACCTTCAACTTCACCCCGAAGAATCCCGGCACCAAGAGCGCCTATCTGTCCACCTATGACAACACCTGGTCGGACGCCATTCCCGGCACTGGTAGCGTGACCATCGCCGATAACTCGATGGTACCCATGAACCTGACCGTTGACATCAACGCCATGGGTGCCGATGAGAACATGAACGTGTATGACAGCTTTATCCGCTTCAAGGTGGACGTGACCAACCATGCCGACGGTGACTACACCCGCTATCTGCTGGCACCCATCTTCATTGTGGACGAGAACGACCACGGCACGATGATCAGCTACCAGAACGTGGCGGTCAACATCCCTGCCGGAGCGACGCAGACGTTCTACTTCGACTTCGACAACCTGGCCTTCGGCTCACGCTACGCGCTCAACATCTTCGGTCGCAACGAGAACGACGTGACCACAAACCTCGTGCCGCCGGGCGGCAGCAAGATCTATACCGTCAATCGCGGTCTGGTGACCTGGACCAGCGACGGCGTGCGCATGGGACACAACATGAGCGGTGACGTCACGATTCCCGAGGATGCAGTTGCCGTGAGCTTCGAGGACATCGATGTGACATCGGTTGTCCCCAACAGCAATCCCAACACGCTGTACTATATCGCAACAGGTGAGAAGACCATTCCCAACGGTCTGGAGGGCAAGAACGTCATCAAGAACTACATCGCCCAGGGCGACATCGTCATCAAGCACGGTTATGACTTCTTTGCTCCGTTCCGTTTCAAGGCCGACAACATCAGCTATGAGCGCAAGTTCAACAAGGGCCGTCATGCCGGACAAGCAGGCGGTTGGAGCACCATGGTATTACCCTTTGCTGCCACCAGAGTGACCGCCGATGGTGCTGCCATCGACTGGATGCACAGCAAGACCGATGCCAAGGGGTTGTGGGTGTGCAACTTCAACGAGGAAGAGGACACCGCCGATGACGCCAAGCTGCTGGCTGGCTATGTGGGCAACACCCTGGAGGCCAACGTGCCCTATTTCGTGGCTCCCTATGACGGCGCCAACGGCACCGACATGCGCGGCAAGACCTTCGTCTTCAGCGCCAACAACGTGAACGTGAAGCCCAACCCCAGCGCCATCACCAGCGGCACCTATCACATGACCGTGGGTGAGTTCGTGCAGAAGGAAATCGAGAACGCCTACTTCCTCAATGCCGCCGGCAGCCACTTCGTCAAAGCCGACAACGGCACGGTGAACGCCTTTGAGGTTTATGCCGACGATGTCATGGCCAGCAATGCCAGCCAGCTGCAGATTGTGCTTGACGAGAATGCCGAACAAGCATCCAGCAGCTTGCGTGGCGACGTGGACAGCGACGGACAAGTTGACATGGATGACCTGAGCATGCTCATCAACTATCTGCTCGCTAGCGATGCTTCAGGCATCGACATGGAGGCTGCCGACTGTGAGCCGAGCGGCGAAGTCAACATGGACGACTTGAGCATGCTCATCAACTATCTGCTCACCAACAGCTGGGATTAAGATAGATAACAACCCACACTAATCATCAACGAGGGAACGCCGTTTCGCGTTCCCTCGTTGATTTTTCTTCACCAGTCATCAGAACTGGAAATAAATAAACTGCATGCTGCGGTCCAGACAGGCAATGGAGATGCCCAGCATCAGGGCCCAATAAATCAGCCAACGCATCACTGTGGGGAACGGCAGGCGCTGCAACGGGAACTCCTGCTTGCGGCCCCACCACTCGATGACGAAGAACGGCACAATGTAGAAAACCGCCTGGCCAAAGACTGGCCACACGCGCCAACTGCCGTTCACGATCACATCACAGATTTTTCCCAAGTGGGCGATGCCATTGGCGCGGAAGGCAATGAACACCATCGCGAACAGGAAGAACGTCAAAAGGCAGCGCGGAATGTCACGCAGGCTGGCATGTTCGCTCAGCTGACGACGGCTCATGAACACAAACGGCACCAGCAACAGGCCGTTCACCACGCCCCAAATGACAAAAGTCCAGTTGGCGCCATGCCACAGTCCCGACAGGGCGAAGACAATCATGACATTAAGCACCGTGCGCCACCTGCCGCGGCGGGAACCGCCCAACGGGAAATAGACATAGTGGCGCAACCACGTCATGAGCGAGATGTGCCACCGCTGCCACAATTCCTTCATGTTGCGCGAGAAGAACGGATAGCGGAAGTTGGGTTGCAACCTGATGTTCAACAACCTGGCCGAGCCGATGGCGATGTCGCTGTAGCCCGAGAAGTCGGCATAGATCTGCACCGCAAACAGGATGCCGCCCCAAATCATGCTCGGGCCTGAGTAGTAATAGGGATTGCTGAACAACTGGTCCACATAGTAGCCCATGCTGTCGGCAATAATCAGTTTCTTGGCCAAGCCCCACAAAATCTGACGCATGCCCGTCACAGCTGTGTCATAGTCAAATGCCTTGCGGCGCATGAACTGCGGCAACAAGTTGATGGCACGCTCGATGGGACCCGCGACAAGTTGCGGGAAAAACGCGATGAACACCCCGAAGGCGACCACATCGCGCGTTGCCTTGATATCACCGCGATAGACGTCGATCGTGTAGCTGATGGCCTGGAAAGTGTAGAACGAGATGCCCACCGACAGCAGGATGTTGAGCGTGGGCCAGTCGGGATTGGCGCCGAACAGATTCAACAGGTGCACGAAACTGTCGCGCATGAAATTCAGATACTTGAACACCGCCAGGATGCCCACGTTCAGCACGATATTCAACACCGCCCACGTCTTGTCGCCCGACGAACGGTCGCCGCGCATCATCAGGGCCGTCCCCCATGTGGACAGCGAGGTGAGCACAATCAGTCCCAGCATGCGCCAGTCCCACCAGCCGTAGAACACATAGCTGGCCACCAGCAAGAACAGATTCTGCCAGCGCAGATGACGCCGCAACCCCCAGTAAATGAAGAAGACCAGAGGCAAGAACAGGGCGTATGTGTAGGTGTCGAATTGCATAACTCGGCCGCAAAGTTAATATAATCTTTGCCGACAGCAAAAAACAAGCGGTGCTTGCCATTGCTCGAACACCATCGAAAAAAAAGCCGCCCATGGCAGTGCAATACAATAAAAGCGCCATTTTGCAGTTATTTAGTTATCAGACAAACCAATTTTATAGAAGAAAATGAAACTGATGAAACCGATACTTGCCATCGCCATGATGGCTGCGGCACTGTCCGCACTGGCTCAGGACGACATCAATCCCATCAAGAACGAGTTCAACCCCATCACCACGGGTGTGACCTCGCTGAGCATCACCCCCGATGCACGCGGTGCCTCGATGGGTGACTTGGGTGCCGCCACCGAGCCTGACGTGAACTCACAGTTCTGGAACCCGTCGAAGTATGCCTTCGCCTACAGCCAGGCTGGTGTCTCGCTGTCCTACACGCCCTGGTTGCGCAAGATTGTCAACGACATCTACTTGGCCAACCTCGCAGGATACTACAAGATTGGAGGTGGCGACAATCAGGCCGTGAGCGCCTCGCTGCGCTATTTCTCGCTGGGCGAGGTGGCATTGTCCGATCAGGCCAGCGACTATGCTGCGACCATCAACCCGTTTGAGATGGCAGTAGACCTGGGCTACAGCCGCAAGTTGAGCGAGAAGTTCGCCATGGGTGTCGCCCTGCGTTTTATCTACAGCGACTTGGGTTATGGCTCTGGCATGAACACGGGTGAGTCCACGAGTGCGACTGCCTTTGCTGCCGACATCTCGGGTTACTACACCACCTACCCCATCATCGGTCGCAACGAGTGCCAATGGTCATTGGGTTTCAACCTGTCGAACATCGGTTCCAAGGTGTCCTATGACAAAGGCAACAACCCCGCCTATCTGCCCGCCAACCTCAAACTGGGTACCGCATTCACCTTCCCCCTGGCCGAGTTCAACAACTTGACCCTCTCGGTTGACGCCAACAAGTTGCTGGTGCCCGCCAAGCCGCGCCAGTCCGACCCGGAGTTTTGGCCCAACGGTGAGTATAATGACGCTGCTTTTACCGAAGCCGAGCAGGCTTGGAAAGACAAGTCATCCATCTCGGGTATCTTCGACAGCTTCAGTGACAACTTCGCCAAACGCATCACCTACTCGGCGGGTGCCGAGTATGCCTACGACCAGAAGTTCTTCCTGCGTGGTGGCTACTACTACGAGAGCAAGTATGCCGGTAACCGACAGTACTTCGGTCTGGGTGCAGGTTTCGCCCTCAAAGTCATCAGGATTGATGCCAGCTACATGATTGCCACGGCTCAAAACAGTCCTTTGGACCAGACGTTGCGCTTCACCCTGTCGTTCGACATGAACGGCATCAAGGACCTCTTCGGCGGCAACTGATCTTCACACCATCATGGCACGCGTGGGACTGGGATTTGACGTTCACCGGCTTGTCGAGGGCAGGCCCCTGTGGCTGTGTGGCGTGAACATCCAGTGGAACCGCGGCCTGTTGGGACACAGCGACGCCGATGTCGCTATACATGCCTTGTGCGACGCCCTGCTGGGTGCCGCATCTTTGCGTGACATCGGATACCATTTTCCTGACACCGACCCGCGCTACAAGGGCATCGACAGCCGTCTGCTGCTGCAACAGGTGATGAAACTGCTCGATGATTACGGCTACGGCCTGGTCAACTGCGACATCACCATCTGCGCCGAACAGCCCAAACTCAGTCCTCACATCCCTGCGATGATCAACGAGTTGGCGACATGCATGGGATGTGACCCTGGTCAGGTCTCGGTCAAGGCGACCACGACCGAGAAGTTGGGCTATACCGGCCGCGGCGAGGGCATCGCCGCTCATGCCATCGCGATGATAGAAACAAAATCAGCAGCACAGCCATGATGAGCGAAGCAAGACTGCAGCGGCGCGTCCCCTATTTGGATATCCTGCGCGTTGTGGCCTGTTTCCTGGTCATCCTCATTCACACACCCATCCGTCAATACGACATCTATTACAACACGCCCGGCATCGCTGGTGCGGTCTACACCGTGCTGGTGGCAGTGAACTGCAACCTGTTCTTCATGATTACGGGCGCCTTGCTGCTGCCGGTGACCAAACCCGGCAAACTCTTTGCCAAGCGACGCCTCAGCGTGATTCTGCCGCCCCTGCTGGTGTGGACCGTGGTCTATCTGCTGGAACACGCCTTTCTACTGCACAATTTCACCCCGCGCCTGCTCACCTCCATCCTTTTCCATCCCGTCGAGGGACTGCTGTGGTACGTCTATGTGCTGGTGGTCATCTATGTGACCTTGCCGCTGATGAGCAAGTGCATCAACGCCATCGGCAAGCGGGGCGTCGAGGTGGTGCTCGGTTTGTGGGTGCTCTCGTCGTTCATCCCCTACCAGCACGGCATTTTCATGGAGGCCTCGCAGTACAGCCACAACATGTTCGGCGCCTTTGCCAACTACTACGGCTATGTGTTGCTGGGCTACTACCTGCATCGCTACGGTCTGCCGGTATTCTCCCGTGAGCATGGCTGGAAATGGGCGTTGCTGCTCCTATTCGGCATCGTGTTGATGCCGCTTTTCGAGTTCATGGTGCAGGGCCATTTCAACATCACTTGGCAGCAGCACATCGACACCATCACCAACGACATCAGTGTCAACAACATTGCCATGGCCACACTGCTGTTTACCCTGCTGCAACGGTTCGCGCCCAAGCACTATGACCGCCAGAAACATCCCGCTGCCGCCACATGGTGGCCCCTGCTGAGCAAATGCACCCTGGGCATCTACCTCTCCCAGATGATTGTGTTGCGGCAAATTGTATGGCCCCTGACGCAATCGTGGCTAGGCAACGTGCACTGGGTGGTTGACAGCCTCGTGAGCGGTGTGTTGGCCTTCGCGGTCTGCCTGTTGCTCGTGTTCCTGCTGCGCATGCTCCCTATCCGCCGCTACATCGTGGGCAAATGAAGCATCTTCTGTCGGTTGTAGTTTAGTTGCTGCTCGATGGTATGGAAGAAGCAGATGCCAATCTTTTTCTTCCGTTTAATCCGCCGTTTAAAATTAGAGCGCGGCAGCCCAATTGTCTTAGTTGTTCCTGTTGTCTTCAAAAAAAAGAACGCGAATGCCAATCAGAAGATTCAGACTATTCAGTTGTTGAATAAAAAAGTTGTTCACCGTTGTTCCTGTTGTCTTCAGAAAACCGATCGCGTCAACCCAAATCAGTACAATTGGCGTAATTTGTAGTTAAAATATGACAGGCACGGTTTTTGCTTTTTCTACAGGTGATGTTTATCTACACCTACACCGAAACCGAGGGAAGCGAGTCACGTCGAGTGGCTGGCGATATCGATCATATATTGAAGCCCGCCTTTGGCGATCGGCCTGGCGCCAACGGCCATCAGGGCACGGGGCCGCGCTTGAGCGCGAGGATGCTGCAAGAGTATGAGGCAGCACGCCGCGAACTCATCAACGGCATCATTACCGAGGACATGATTCAACTGGTGAACGTGGACGATTATTGCGTGGGATTGAACGTGAAATCGCCCTGCGGACTGACATTATGTCATGCCGTGCGCGGCAATACCGTCGGTGCACGCATCGACATCGAGGAACTGCACTACCACCAGCAATGGAGCGGTGCCCCCATGGAGGTCATTGACCGCAGCCGCGTGGTGGAATCTTCACTGGTGTTCTTGCAACATGCCGAGCAGTGGCGCGAGCAGCTCACCGACGCCTTCAAGGCCGACAGCAAGGGCGTGAAAATGCGTAACATGGCGATGAACAACATCGACGTGTATCTGGAGCGCTATTTCGACGGCACCGGCATCACCTACCATCTAGACAAACGCCATGCCGACGGACACAAAGCTCGCCTGCTTATCCACCTGAACCGCTACAAGACGCTGGACCTGCCCATCCCCCACGACGATTTCATCAACCATCTTGACCTCATCAAGCCCTATATGGTCGAGTTTGCCTACATGGCGCGCGACGGACGCTTCACCGTGCGCGGCGAGGTGCGCGACGACTGGCAAAAGCCTGCCGCCACCGAGACCGCAACACAAGACGAGGCGCCACAGCCTCACGGCATCAAGGGTTGGCTGCACCGTCTGCTTGACGGCGGCAACAACAAACCCGTCGAGACGCCCAAGACACCGTTGCAGCAGCAGATTGACGAACTCTTCAAGGGCAAGAAATGCCAATACCGCCTCATCGAGGAAGAGGGCGATGAGCAAGAGAAGGTGAAAGGACGTCGCGAGCTGCACATACGCCTGAGCCGAGGCAAGGCGATGATTATCGACCTGAACAACGGCGGCAACATCGAGGCGCGCATCAAGCACGACATGGCCTACATCCCGCGCCTGGCGGAACTCGCCAAAATGTTCCCCTACCGCCTCACCGGACCTCGCAAAAAGGTGGAATGGATCACTGCTCCAAAGAACGAGGAGTGAGGAGTGAGCATCACCCAACTAAAAACTAAGGACTAAAAACTAAAATAATGGCAATCACCATCAACACCGGCGACCTCAAGACGATTCTCGAGACCACGCCATCGACACAAAACATCCTGCTCGTGGGAAAACACGGCATTGGCAAGAGCGAAATCATCACCCGCCACTTCGAGGACCAGGGCATTCCCGTCATCGCCCTGTTTCTGGGGCAGATGAGCGACCCTGGCGACCTCATCGGCCTGCCCAACAAGGACGAGGCGACCGGCAAGACCGAGTTCATGCCGCCCTACTGGTTCCCCATGGACGACAAGCCTGTGGTGCTCTTCCTCGACGAGATGAACCGCGCACGCCCCGAAATCCTGCAATCTGTCATGGACCTGTCGCTCAACCGCAAGCTGGCGGGACGCTCGTTGCCGCCCGGCAGCCGCGTCATCGCTGCGGTGAACGACGGTGAGGAATATCAGCTCACCGACCTCGACCCTGCGCTGGTATCGCGTTTCAACGTCTATTTCTTCAGCCCCACGGTGGGCGAGTGGCTCTTCTGGGCCAAGCAGAACGACATCGACCAGCGTGTCATCAACTTCATCGAGGAACACCCCGACGAATTGGAGAAAAACGTGGACATCAACAAGGGCACCTTTGACAAGACGCCCGACCGCCGTGCCTGGGTGCGCGTCTCGGGTCTGCTCAAGGCCAACGGCACCATCACCGACATGAACCGACTGGCCAAGATGATCACCGGTGTCATCGGCGCTCGCTCGGCCTCGATGTTCATCCAGTCGCTCAACCAGTCCCGCATGCTCACCGCACGCGAGGTGCTCAGCGACTTCGCCGCCTGCCAGCAGGACCTGTCCACCTACACCATGCCGCAAATCGCCATCATCAACGAGGGCATCTATCAGGTGCTTGAGCTGGGTGTGGACAAGAAAGCGGTGGAACCGGTCGGCCGCAACCTGGTGCGTTATCTACAGTGGATGCTGAGCAACGGTCGACAGGAAGCCATCGCCCACTTCGCTTCGTTCTTCGAGAACGCTACCTATCCCAACGCCAACGCCTTCATCATGATGGACTGCCGCGACGCGTTGCAGCTGATTAACCAGATGATTGCCAACCTATGACCGTCGGCGAACGCATAAAAACCATCTCTCAGGACTGGTTCCTCACCGAGCCGCTCATCTTCGGTGTGCTCTGCACCCATGCCATCAAGCGCAACGACAACATGGGTTGCGATATGCGGTGCGGTAAGGGCATCATCGAGTACAACCCCGACAGGCTGGAGCATTTCGATGACCGCCAACTGGCCCTGAGGCTCAAGGCCGAGGTTGTGCGCATCATTCTCAAGCATCCCTACCAGCGACAGCCCTACAATCCGCGACGTGACGTGATGCGCCTTTCAAGCGACCTCACCCTGTGTGACCACCTCGAGGGGATGGACACCATCGGGCTGGAGCCGCCGCGCATCTTCGACATCCCGCGTGACCAAGCCTTTGAGCAATACTACTCACAAATGGCTGGACAAATCATCCAGATTGAGGAGGACGCCGACGGTGACGGCATCCCGCTTGACATGGACCTGCCCAACAAGGGCGGCGGCGACGGCAATAATCTGACCGAGGATCTGTTGAGCGCCGATGCCGGTGCCTCGCTGTGGGAAGAAGACGAACTCATGAGCGAGAAGGTCAACCACGAGATCGAGACGGCACAACGCTGCAACCAGTGGGGCTCGTTGAGCGGTGACCTCAAAGCCCTCATCGAGAGCACCCTGGTGAGCAAACAGAATTTCCGCGCCATCCTCAGCCAGTTCCGCGCCTCAATCTTGAGCACTAAACGCCATCTCACACGCATGCGCCCCAACCGGCGCTACGGCTTCGATGCCATGGGCAGCCAGTATGCCTACAGCACTCGCTTGCTGGTCGCTGTGGACGTCAGCGGCAGTGTCCCCGACGAGGATATCCGCAAATTTCTCGCTGTCATCAACCGCTTCTTCAAGCAAGGTATCGAGCAAATCGACGTCATCGAGTTTGACAGCAACATCACCACCGACAAACCCATGCAACTCAAACAGGCCACCCGCAGCATCCGCGTCACCGGTCGTGGCGGCACCAACTTCCAGCCGGCCATCGACTTCTACTACGAGCACGAGGAGTATGACGGACTGGTCTTCCTCACCGACGGCTATGCCGCCACTCCCACCCTGCCCGATGACAAGCGCCACAAACCCCTAGCATGGATTCTCACCGTCCAGGGCGGCAACGAGGACAACCTCAAGCCCCTGGGCCCCGTCATCCGCATCGCCGGCCTGTAAACAGTTAGAAGTTAGGGGTTAGGAGTGAGGGGTTAGGAGTGAGAAGTTATCATGTCTTCCACTCCGTCCTACCCATCCAGTTAGTCCACGCCATCCAGTCCATCCAGTAAATCCAAGCCGCCCATCCAGCAAAAATCCGCCCCTCAACAGCCAAGTTATCAGTTTTTTCACTATCTTTGCAAGTTAAAACGCGTAAAGACATGAAGAAAGACGACGACGAACTGGAAGGCATGGAGCCCCAAGAGCCCGCCGAGGACAACACTCAAGACAAGGAAAACGACGCTACCACCGCCCCCGACGGCGATGGCGGCGCCGAGCCACAGGCCCATTCCACCTACCAGGTGCCCAAAGATAAAAAACTGCAACTGAGTGGCATGTACGAGAACTGGTTCTTGGACTATGCCTCCTATGTGATTCTCGAGCGCGCCGTGCCTCACATCGAGGACGGCTTCAAGCCCGTGCAGCGCCGCATCATGCATGCCATGAAGGAGGCTGATGACGGCCACTTCAACAAGGTGGCCAACATCGTGGGTCTGACGATGCAGTACCATCCCCACGGCGACGCCTCGATCTACAGCGCACTGGTGCAGATTGGTCAAAAGGAGCTGCTCATCGACACCCAGGGTAACTGGGGTAACATCCTCACGGGCGACGGTGCGGCTGCTGGCCGTTACATCGAGGCCCGCTTGAGTGAGTTCGCCCTCGACGCGGTCTATAACCCCAAGGTCACCGACTGGGGCCTCTCCTATGACGGACGCAAGCGTGAACCGCTCACACTGCCCGTCAAGTTCCCGCTGCTGCTCACACAGGGTGCCGAGGGTATCGCCGTCGGCTTGTCTAGCAAAATCCTGCCCCACAACTTCAACGAGGTGATCGACGCCGCCGTGAGCTACCTGCGCGGCGAGGAGTTCCATCTCTACCCCGATTTCCAGACGGGCGGCTACATCGACGTGAGCCACTACAACGACGGCGAGCGCGGCGGCTATGTCCGCGTGCGCGCCAAGATCGAGAAACTCGACAACAAGACGCTGCTGGTCAAGGATGTGCCCTACGGCAAGACCACCGGCACGGTCATCGAGTCCATCCTCAAGGCCGGTGAACGCGGCAAGATCAAGATCCGCAAGGTCGAGGACAACACCAGCGCCACGGCCGAGATCATCGTCTCGCTGCAGGCGGGAACGAGCAGCGACATCGCCATCGACGCCCTGTATGCCTTCACCGACTGCGAAATCTCCATCTGGCCCAACTGCTGTGTCATCATGGACCAGAAACCGCAGTTCCTCACCGTGAGCGACGTGCTGCGCTACAACGTGGACCGCACGCGCGACATCCTGCGCCAGGAGCTCGAAATCCAGCGCGGCGAGACCATGGAGTCGCTGCACAACGTGTCGCTCGAGAAAATCTTCATCGAGGAGCGCATCTACAAGGACAAGGAATTTGAGAATGCCAAGGACCAGGAACGCGCACTCAAGCACATCGACAAGCGCTTGACTCCCTTCAAGCCGCAGTTCTACCGCGAGATCACGCAGGACGACCTGCTGCGCTTGCTCGAAATCCCGATGAAGCGCATCATCAAGTACAACAGCGACAAGGCCGAGGAGAACATCGCTCGCCTCAAGGAGCGCATCGAGGACATCGACTACCAACTCGCCCACCTCACCCAGTACACCATCAAGTGGTTCCAGGGGCTCAAGACCAAGTATGGCGCCAAGTACCCGCGCCGCACCATCATCCGCGAGTTCGACACCATTGTCGCCAGCAAGGTCGCCGAGGCCAACCAGAAGCTCTACATCAACCGCGCCGACGGCTTTATCGGCACCTCGTTGAAGAAGGACGAGTTTGTGTGCAACTGCTCGGACATCGATGACATCATCATCTTCTACAAGGACGGCAAGTTCAAGGTCACCAAGGTGGCCGACAAGATTTATGTGGGCAAGAACATCCTCTACCTGAACGTGTTCAAGAAGGGTGATGACCGCACCATATATAATGTGTTGTACCAGGACGGCCGCGGCGGCACCACCTACATGAAGCGCTTTGCCGTCACGGGCATCACGCGCGATCGCGAGTATGACATCACCCAGGGCAAACCGGGCAGCAAGATCACCTGGTTCACCGCCAACCCCAACGGCGAGGCCGAGGTGCTGCGCATCACCCTCAAACCCAAGTTCAGGCTCAAGATCCTGCAGTTCGACGTCAACCTCGCCGAACTCGCCATCAAGGGCAAACAGGCACGCGGTAACATCGTGACCAAGAACGAGGTACACCGCATCTCGCTCAAGGAGGCTGGACAGTCCACCCTGGGCGACCGCGAGGTGTGGTTCGACCCCGACATCCTGCGCATCAACTACGAGGGCCACGGCCGCTCTTTGGGCCTCTTTGGCGGCGAGGACCGCATCGTGGTCATCATGGGCACAGGCGAGTTCTACACCACCAGTGCCGAAGCCACCAACCACTATGACGAGGGCATCCTGCGCATCGAGAAATATGTCAAGGACAAGGTGTGGACAGCCGTGCTCGACGACGCCGACCAGGGGCACCCCTACGTCAAGCGTTTCACCCTCGAGGACAACACCAAGAAGCAGAGCTTCATCGGCACAAATCCCGACTCCCGCTTGCTCTTGTTGAGCGATGAGCCGTGTCCGCGCTTCGAGGTGAAGATGGGTGGCGGTGACGCTTTCCGCGAGCCGTTCATCATTGATGCCGAGGAGTTTATCGGCGTCAAGACATTCAAGGCCAAGGGTCGTCGCGTGACCAACTGGGAGGTGGCAACCATCACCGAGGTCGAGCCTCGCGAACCGGCGCCCGTCGAGGAAGCCACCACCACCGTGGCCGAGACCGACGAGTCATCAGACGACACCCCGCCCACCGACGGCATCAGCCAGGACGAGGTGCTCGACAGCTTCACCGGCCAGCAACGCATCCCCTTCGACGACTAACAAAACTACGATAAAGGGAAAACAATAAATACAATAATGACAATGCTATCCAGATTCATACCCTGCTGGGCTAATGCGAATTACGCCAATTTCACGAATTGCTTGTTTTCAATATTCGCGAAATTGGTCAAATTCGTGAAATTCGCATTAAAACAAGTGTGCGCATGCCATAGCATTTATTGTACTTATTGTCTTCCTTTACTGTTTTGTCTTCTGTTTAGTGGTTTTGGGGCTGCGGGGCAGGAGAAATTGTCGATGTTTATGGTCGATATGGGCTATGCATCGGTACACGACAGCTACTTGACGCCCATCACCTACGACGGCCTTGACTTGGGCCTCACCTACGAGGCAATGCGGCCCGTGCGCCATGACAAGTGGCTGTGGCAGCTCCAAGTGGGCGCCGACTACAACTACGTGGAAAACAACGCCAAGAACAACGAGCTGCACAAACTCATGGGTGACATCACCTTCGACATGCAGCGGCAGTGGCACGGCGTGTTCACCCCCAAACTGAACCTCTCGGTCGGCCCGATGACACAGTTGCGCGCCGGCATCGTCTATGACGCCGTCAACAGCAACAACCCAGTCACCTTGCGTGCCCATTGGAACGTGGGTGTCACTGGCATGGCGGCGATGGGTACGCGCATCAGTCGGCTGCCCATCACCCTGCGCTACCAGTTGCAGCTGCCCGCCGCGGGCGTCTTCTTCGCCCCCGAGTATGACGAGAGCTACTACGAGATCTATCTGGGCAACCACCGCAATCTCGCCCATCTGGGCTGGTGGGGCAACCGCTTCGACATGACCAACTACCTGGGCGCCGACCTGCATCTGGGCAAGACCACACTGCGCATCGGCTACCGCTCCCGCCTTGAGCACTGGACCGTCAACCACCTCAAGGTCCACGACGTCACCCACTCCCTCGTCCTCGGCCTCAACCTATAAAATGAAAACAATAAATACAATCATGACAATGCTATCCAGATTCATATCCTGCGGAGCTCATGCGAATCACGCTAATTTCACGAATTGTTTATGTTCTAAATTCGCGGAATCAGTCAAATTCGTGAAATTCGCATTGAAAACCAGGCGCGGATGCCATAGTATTTATTGTACTTATTGTCTTCCTTTTATCTGTTTAGTTTCGGTGTTGTTGGGGGGATGTGCGCAGCAGGATGAGTTCGAGCAGGACCAGGTGGGCAACTTCGAGGCCCTGTGGACCATCATGGACGAGCACTACAGCTTCTTTGACTACAAGCAGGTGGACTGGAACGAGGTCTATCAGTTCTACCGCCCGCTGGTGTCTAACGAGATGACCGACAGGGAGTTGTTCGACATCTGCGGTGACATGCTCAAGGAGCTGCGCGACGGCCACACCAACCTCATCGCCACCCATGACGTGTCGCGTTACTGGATCTGGGAGCAGTGGCCCGTCAACTACGACGAGCGCATCATCGGCCAGCACTACCTCAACTTTGACTACAAGATGGCCAGCGGCATCAAGTACCAGATTCTCACCGACAACATCGGCTACCTGCGCTACAGCTCCTTCTCCTCGGGCATCGGCGAGGGCAACCTTGACCTCATTCTCAGCTACCTCTCCACTGCCGACGGCCTCATCATCGACGTGCGCGACAACGGCGGCGGACTGCTCACCAATGTCGAGACCCTCGTCTCGCGCTTCATCCATGAAAAGACCCTCGCCGGCTACATCTGCCACAAGACCGGCCCCGGCCACAACGACCTGAGCGAGCCCTACCCCTACTACTTCGAGCCCACCAAGAACCACATCCACTATCTCAAACCCGTCGTCGTGCTCGCCAGCCGTGGCTCCTTCAGCGCGACCAACAATTTCGTGTCCATCATGCGCTCCCTTGATCAGGTCACCGTTGTGGGCGACACCACAGGTGGCGGCTGCGGACTCCCCTTCACCAGCGAACTGCCCAACGGCTGGCGTGTGCGCTTCTCCTCCTGCCCCATCATGGATGCCCAGGGACGACTCACCGAGTTCGGCGTGGCTCCCGACGTGCGCGTTGACATGGACGAACACGACCGCACCCACGACGCCATCCTCGACACCGCCATCGCCATTTTATGCGGGCATGCGCCCGCCGAGGAGTGAAGGCGGGTTGGCACCCGCCGTGGAGAGAGGAGAGTGGAGAGAGAGGAGCGGAGCCAAAGAAATGAAAGCGGATGCCAAAAATTGCGGCTTAGCGCCTTAGCGTGAGAAAAAAGAGGCGCGGAGGCCGATAGCGGGCGTTGGCCGATTCCGTCAAAAAGCAATGGACGGTTTTTGGGGGTAGTTTTTGTAATGTGTTGATAATCATGGCTTCATGTTTTTTGTTGTTATTACAGGGGGTGGGGCGGAAAAGTTAATGAAACTTAAAAGTTTTTTTGCCTGCCCGTTGCAAAGATATTGTCTGCGCTTCGTAGCGTCAATGATGAAAAGGTTTTTTCTTAGTCCTTAGTTTTTAGTCCTTAGTCCTTAGTTGGCTGCCGCGTTCATTCTTTCTCACACTGAGACTAAGGTTTATTTGGCATCCGCATCCCATACACTCATACACTATACACTGTGGGCAACGCCCGCTACCGGCATCCGCATTCTTGTTTTACCATGATAACACACTGAAAATTAAACAAATATAATTCAAAAATCATATATTAATTCCCGCCTTTAGGGCAGTCAAAAAAAGGTGTGCGTCATGTCGTTCCTCGCTCCTCTCTCCTCCCTCCTCCCTCCTCGCGGGTGAGAAGCCCGCTATTT
>JAEEGL010610824.1_pt1 | contig 42491 bp, 35 predicted proteins | sample 9134231 | NCBI WGS metagenome assembly JAEEGL01 (sample SAMN16246548, study PRJNA631951) | gut metagenome | biome: gut microbiome; feature: rumen; material: fiber-attached | host: Bos | place: Iran: Karaj | collected 2018-10 | reverse complement strand
GCCTTCGCTCAAGGCCAGGGCCGCCTCCAGGTTCTCGCTGAGACCGTTGACGGAGATGACGGAGGAATTGGCTCCAATGCGGATGCCGCCGCTGCAGGCCAAACCGTACATCTTGGACGCATACTCCTCGCCGCTCAGGCCCTCGGAGCCCAGGTAGCTCCAGTAGTCTGAGGCAATGCCCAGCACAGGGTCGTTCTGGGTACCCTTGTCATAGCGGAAGGCCAGCTGGGCGATGTCGTTCTTCTCGTTTTTCTTATAGAGGAGTTCCAGGCCGTTCAGCTCGCTCACGGTCATATCCTTTTCCCAGTCCACGAACACGGGCTCGATGGGGGCCGGTTCGCTCTGGGCGATCTCCTTCAGGAAGTCACTCTGCTTGTCGCGGTTGGTGACGATGGGGGTGATCTTCGGGGCTTCGATCTTCTTGATGTCCTTGTCCTCGCCGATGTGCTTCAGCACGCAGGCGTAGCTATCGGCTCCCAGATACTTGTTCGCCCAGGCCACAACGTCCTCCTTGGTGATTTTCTCGATACGGGAGACCTTGGTGGCTTCATCCTTCCAGGAAGTGCCGTTGATGAAGGAATCCACGAAGATACCGGCGCGGGAGCGGTTGCGCTCCAGGGAACGCATATAGCTCAGTTTCCAGTTGGCCTTTGCGGCTTCCACCAGTTCCTCCGGGAAGTCGCCGTCGCGGAGCTTCGCGATCTCCGCCAGGAAAACGTCGCGCACGGCTTCCAGGCTCTGCCCTTCCTTGGGCATACCCTGGGCGATGAAGGCGCCCCAGTCCGAACGGCCGTAGTCGAAGACGTAGCCGCCCAGGATCTGCTGGGTGCGGATGGCATCCAGATCGATCAGGCCCGCCTGGCCGTTGTAGAGCACGGAAGCGGCGATTTCACCGATCTCGCTCTCAGGGTCGGCCACCTTCGGCGTGCGCCAGCCCAGCATCACGAATTCCGCCTCTTCGCCGTAGACGTCCTTGTTGAGGGGCGCGGCGATGGGCTCTTCCGGCTTGACGCTGCGGTCCGGGAGATTCGGGTTGGGCTCCCAGCCGCCGAAGTATTTCTTGATGATCCTGACCATCTCGTCCGGATCGAAGTCACCGGAGAGGCAGATGGCCACGTTGTTAGGAACGTAGTAGGTGTTCTTCTGGTGCTTGATGGCCTTCAAGGAAGGATTCTTCAGGTGATCCTGCGTGCCGATGACCGTCTGGGTGCCGTAAGGATGGTTCGGGAAGAGCATCGCGTTGAGGGCGTCGTAGGCCTTCTCGCTGTCGTCCGTCAGGGACATATTCTTTTCCTCGTACACCGCCTCCAGTTCCGTGTGGAAACCGCGGAAGACGCAGTTGATGAAACGGTCGGCCTGGATCTTCGCCCAGTTCTCCACCTGGTTGGAAGGAATCTCCTCCACATAGCAGGTGACGTCCTCGCTGGTGTAGGCGTTCGTCCCTTCCGAGCCGATGATGTTCATCAGTTTGTCGTACTCGTTGGGGATGGAAATCTTGGATGCCTCATAGGAGATGGAGTCGATCTGGTGATAGACGGCCGCACGCTCCGCGGGGTCTGTAAGGGTGCGGTAGACCTCATACAGGGAATCCACCTGGTCCAGGAGCGGTTTTTCGGCCGCATAGTCCTGTGTGCCGAAGCTTTCCGTCCCCTTGAACATCATATGCTCCAGGTAGTGGGCCAGGCCCGTGTTGTCCGCCGGATCGTCTTTTCCGCCCGCGTGCACGGCGATGCTCGCCTGGATGCGGGGTTCGTCCTTGTTGACGGTCATATACACCTTGAGTCCGTTGTCCAGGGTGTAGATTTTCGCCTGGAGGGGATCTCCCTTCACGCTTTCATAGCGTGAGCAGCCCGTGAGGGCCAGGGCCGCGACGGCGGCCATAGTAAGTAAAACCTTCTTCATACTACAGAGAGTTTGTTTTCACAAATATAGGAAAAATATGTAAATTTGTAGGCTTAAACGACACTTTATGAAGAACTTTGTGGAAGAGCTCCGCTGGCGCGGAATGATTCAGGACATAATGCCCGGGACGGAAGAGAAACTTCTGGAAGGCCCGCAGGCCGCCTACGTAGGGATCGACCCCACGGCGGATTCCCTGCACATCGGCCACCTGGTGAGCGTGATGATTCTCAAACATTTCCAAAGCTGCGGGCACAAGCCCTACGCCCTCGTGGGCGGCGCCACCGGTATGATCGGCGACCCTTCGATGAAATCGGCCGAAAGAAACCTCCTGGACGAGGAAACGCTCGCCCACAACGTCGCCTGCCTGAAGGCGCAGCTCTCGCGCTTCCTGGATTTCAGCTCGGACGCGCCCAACAAGGCCGAACTGGTGAACAACTACGACTGGATGAAGGACTATACCTTCATCAACTTCATCCGGGACATCGGCAAGCACATCACCGTCAACTATATGATGGCCAAGGACTCCGTCAAGAAACGCCTTTCCCGCGACTCCTCGGAAGGGATGTCCTTCACCGAATTCAGCTACCAGCTTATGCAGGGCTACGATTTCTACTGGCTCTGGAAGAACAAGGGCTGCGTACTGCAGCTGGGCGGAAGCGACCAGTGGGGCAACATCACCACCGGCACCGAGCTCATCCGCCGGATGGACGGAGGCACCGCCTTCGCCCTCACCTGCCCGCTCATCCGCAAGGCCGACGGCACCAAGTTCGGCAAAACCGAGAAAGGCAACATCTGGCTGGATGCGGAGCGCACCTCCCCCTATGAGTTCTACCAGTTCTGGCTCAACGTGAGCGACGAAGACGCGGAGAGCTACATCAAGATCTTCACCCTGCTGGACCGGGAGACCATCGAGGGCCTCATCGCCGCACATAGGGCCGATCCCGGCCGGCGCGAACTCCAGAAAGTCCTGGCCCGTGAAGTGACCGTGATGTGCCACGGACAGGAAGCCTATGAGAAAGCCGTCGCGGCTTCGCAAATGCTCTTCGGCGGGGATTCCGAAGCCCTGAAAAAGCTGGACGAGCGCACGTTCCTGGCCGTTTTCGGCGACGTTCCTTCGTTCGATGTGGCCCGCGCGGAACTGCCCTGCAACATCCTGGACCTGCTGGCCGTGAAGACCTCCATCCTTCCATCCAAGGGCGAAGCCCGGAAGATGGTCCAGGGGAACGGCATCGCCATCAATAAGGACAAGGTGACCTCCATCGACGCTTCCGTCACGGAGGCCGATATCGTGAACGGTCACTACATCCTGGCCCAGAAGGGCAAGAAGAACTACTTTATCATTAATGTAAAGTAATGGAAAAACCCGCAAGCACCCGGCAGCTGAAAGTTGCCCGTGAAATACAGAAAGACCTCGCGGAAATCATCCGCGCAAAAGGGATGGCCGCCTTCGGGGGCGCGATGGTGACGGTGAGCGAAGTACGCGTGAGCCCGGACCTTTCCGTCGCCAAGGTATTCGTGAGCGTGTTCCCCTCGGAGAAACAGGCCCCGGTGATGCAGCTCCTGGAGGAGAACAACCGGGCCCTCCGCGGTGAACTGGGCCGCGTGGTGGCCAAACAGTTCCGTATCGTGCCGGAGTTGGTGTTCCTGCTGGACACCTCGCTGGACTATGCGGAGCATATCGAAGAACTCCTGAAGAAGTGAGATTGCCGCTCATATTCGCCTTCCGCTATCTCTTCGCCCGGAAATCGTTCAAAATCATCAACCTGATTTCGATCATCGGGGCGGCGGGGATGGCGCTCGGAACGGCGGCGCTCATCATCGTCCTTTCCGTTTTCAACGGTTTCAACGACCTGGTAGCCACGTCCCTCTCGGACGCCGGCGCACCGCTTGTGGTGCGTCCCGCGGAAGGGAAAGTCTTCACGCCGGAAGGCCCTGCCTTCGATTGGATATCTGGGAGCGAAGACATTCAGCGCTGCTCGGCCGTGCTGGAAGAGCAGGTGTTCCTCTCCTATGAGGGGAAACAGAGCCTCGCCCGCGTGCGGGGAGTAGATCTGGCCGGAGAAGCCGGATCTCCCCTGCAGGACCACCTGGTGGACGGCGCCTGGAAACTGCACCGCGGGGACCTTCCCCAGGCCGTCGCCGGCGCCACGCTGGCCTATACCCTGGGCGCCCGGCCCCAGTTCGTCACGCCCCTGGAACTGCATTATCCGTCCCGTACGGAGCCCGTTTCCCTGACCAATCCCGCCGCCTCCCTGCGCTCCTCAAGCGTGAAGCTGAGCGGCGTGGTGAGCGTCAACGCCAACCTGGACGCCTCGCTGCTGGTGGTTCCCATCGAAGTGATGCGGGACCTGCTGGAATACCCCACGGAGGTATCGGCCCTCGAAATCTGGCCCGGCGGAGAGGCATCGGCCCTCCAAAAAGAGCTCCAGGAGCAGCTGGGGCCCGCCTTCCGCGTCCTGGACCGGCAGCAGCAGGACCAGAGCATCTACCGGATGATGCGCTACGAGAAACTGGCCATCTATCTCATTCTGGTCTTCATCGTGGTGATCGTCGCCTTCAACATTTTCAGTTCCCTGAGGATGCTCATCATCGAGAAGGAGGCCGATTCCGACACCCTTCGCAGCCTGGGCGCTCCGGAAGGGCTTCTGCGCCGGATTTTCCTCACGGAAGGCTGGCTGGTTTCCCTGCTGGGGATGCTTGTAGGCCTTGTTTTGGGAATCGGTGTCGTGCTGCTGCAGCAGCGCTTCGGCCTGGTATCGATGCCCGGTAATTTTGCCGTTTCGTCCTACCCCGTGGCGCTTCAGGCAAGGGATTTGCTATGGACTGTCATCGGCGTGGCGGGCATCGGCTTTGTGATGGCCTTCGTCCCGTCCCGGAAAATTTGATTAACTTTGTAAAAAATTACACGGCTATGAAACGTTGTATTCTCATACTTTTCCTGCTCACGCTGTCCCTGGCGGCCAGCGCGCAGTATGTTCACCGCAGGGGCGGACATATGACCCGTGACAAAGAGAAAATCGCCCTGGAGGAGCAGCAGCTCATCCTTTCGGACATTAACGGCATAGATTACAATGGAGTCTGGAAAGACTACAACGGCTGGCGCAAGACCGGCCTCGGACTCACCATCGGCGGCAGCGTCGTGGCCGGCGGCGGAGCCATCACCTTTTTGACCGGCGCCCTGGTTTCTATGCTGGGCGCAGCAGTCGGTGCCGTCGGAGGTGCCGTCGGAGGATCCGTAGGAGGCAGTGCAGGTGCACAGTCCGGCGCTCAGGCCGGGGCCGAAGCCGGCGTCAAAGCCGGGCAGCCCATCATGACCGGCGGCCTCATCGCGATGGGTGTAGGCGCCGTGGCCCTGGGCGCGGGCATTCCCGTGCTGGTAGTGAATTGCAAGCGGATGAACCGCATCGTGGCCGATTACAACGGCACCCTGCCCGACCCCACGCTGGAAGAACCCGCCGTGGAAGTGGCCTTCGGCCCCGCCCCGTCCGGGATTGGCTTCACCGTCAGTTTTTAATCATAGGAGGGGACACCCCCTCGGTCGCTGAAAAGAAGGCCGATGCTCCCTCGGGGGTGTCGGCCTTCCTTTTTTCAAAGAAAAACTTGCAGTTTCAGATTTTTTCCGTACTTTTGCAGGCTGACTTTTCCGTAATGTCGGCTGGTTAAAGTTCATAATCCCATCCGGAGCGACTGGCCCGGAGCTAAAACAGAGACAGAGATATGCTGAGTATCTTCTACAAGGAAAACGGAAAAATTCTCCTCTCCCAGTCGGAGAAAGACTTCCCGAAGATCACGCTGGAAAACGCGGTATGGATTGACCTGGTGGATCCCACCGGGGAGGAAAAACGTGCCGTGGAGGCCTTCCTGGGCACAGAAATCCAGAGCCGCGCGCAGGCGGAGGAAATCGAATCCTCCTCCCGTTACTTCGAGACCGATGATGCCATCTTCGCGAACACGAACTTCCTCACCCCGGGGCAGGACGAGTATATGATGCAGCCCGTTTCGTTCACCATCGTGGACGAAACCCTCACAACACTCCGTGAAGTACCCCTGCGTTCCTTCACGGAACTGCAGCGCCGTATGCAGGTGAATCCGCGGCAGTATCCTTCCGGCTTCAGCGTTTTTGCCAGTATCCTGGATCAACGCGTGGACCTGGATGCGGATATGATCGAGCTCCTCTCGAAGGAGATTTCCCAGTACGCCAAGCAGATCAACGACCAGGAAGACATCGACCAGGAACTCCTGATTGACATCTCCCAGATGCAGGAGAACACGATGGTCGTGCGGGAGAACGTGGTGGATAAGCAGCGTCTCATCTCCAACCTGATGCGTTCCACCAAGGTCCCGCGCACGCTGGAAAACCGCCTGAACGTGCTGTTGCAGGATATTTCGTCCCTGCTGAGCCATACGAACTTCTGCTTCGAGCGTCTGGAATACCTCCAGGATACGGTGGTGGGTCTTATCAACCTGGAGCAGAACAAGATTATGAAGATCCTCGCCGTGGTGAGCGTATTCCTGATGCCGCCCACCCTCATCGCCGGATTCTACGGGATGAACGTGCGGCTGCCCATCATCGCCGCGGACAACCCCAACGCCAATTTCTGGAACTGGGTGATCATCGTGGGTCTGATGGCCCTCAGCTGCCTGCTGGTGTTTGTGCTCTTCAGGCGAAAGAAACTCCTGTAATAGGAGGGCCGACATTCCCGCGAGAGCATCGGCCTTCTATTCAGCGACCGAGGGAGTTTCCCCTCCTATTCTTCGTAAATTGTTGGATCGAAGCCCTCGAGGGCTTCTTTTCTCTCCGTGCAGGTGCCGCACTTGCCGCAGTGTTTCTCCCCACCCTTGTAGCAGGAATAGGTCTTGGAATAATCTATGCCCAGGGCGCGGCCGCGGAGTGCGATGTCCCGCTTGGTGATGTTGCAGTAGGGGGAAAGGACCTGAACGCCGTTGTAGGTTCCGGCGGCGGCCGCCGCAGCAAAAGCCTCGATGAACTCCGGGCGGCAGTCCGGATAGATGGCGTGGTCTCCGCTGTGGTTGGCGATGAGGATGGTATCCAGTTCATAGCTTTCCGCCAGCCCGGCCGCTACGGAGAGCATTATGCCGTTGCGGAAGGGAACCACCGTGCTTTTCATATTGTCATCGGCATAGGATCCCTCCGGAATCTCGCCGCCGCCAAGGAGCAGATCGCTCTTGAAATACTCGCCGATAAACGCCAGCGGAATCACCAGATGCTTGATTCCCAGTAGCTTGCAGTGCTCCCTGGCGCAGGCGATTTCCCGCGCATTGTGCTTGGAGCCGTAGTCGAAGGTGACGGCCAGCGCGATGCTGTCCCTGTACTCATAGAGCAGCGTAGTGCTGTCCAGCCCGCCGGAATAGATAATCAGTGCTTTCATAACTTAGCCAGTATGCCGCCAACGGCCTTGCGGGCCGATTCCACCGCTTCCACCACCGTCCGCGGCCCGGAGCAGAAATCCCCGGCCACCCAGACGTTCAGAAGGCCGGTCACCCGCTGACCCTCGGCAAGGACGGGCCAGCCCCACTGGTCCAGGACGGCGCCGGTGCCTGCGAACAGGCCGAACTCCGGCCGTTCGCTGATGGCCACGAGGAGGGTGTCGCACGCGACGAAGTGGTCCGTCCCGTCGATGATGCGCGTGACCACGCGGCCGCCGTCTTCCGGCTGCACATTCTCGCAGTCGCGGAACACCACGCCGCCATCCTGCACCTCTACGGGCGCCTGGAAGACTTTGAACTGGACGCCATCGGCCTTCGCCTCCTTCACTTCCTCGGGATTGGCCGGCATATTTTCGAAGGTCTTGCGGTAATAGACCCAGGTTTCGCAGCCCTGACGGACGGCGGTGCGACAGGCGTCCATCGCCACGTTTCCGCCGCCGATGACGATGACCTTGCGGCCCAGGGTGAAGGCATCGGGGTTCTTCAGGAAGGGCAGGGCCTGTACGGCGCGCTCCTCCCCGGGAATGCCCAGGGTGGCCGGTTTTTCAGCCCCGGCGCCCACCAGGACGGCATCGTAGGAGGCTGAAAGGGCCGACAGTTTCACGTCCTTTCCCACCTCCACGCCGCCGTGGAAGGAGATCCCGGCATCCGTGAGCAGTTTTTCGTAGGCGTCGCAGTACTTTCTGTCGAGGCGGAAGGGCGGAATGCCGTAACGCAGGACGCCGCCCATACGGAGATTGGCGTCGTAGAGGGTAACATCGGCCCCGGCTTCATAGAGCCAGACGGCCGCGGCGATGCCCACGGGCCCGGCGCCCACCAAAGCGATGCGCCGGCCGGAGAGTTCCTGCGACTTCCGCTGCAGGGACACTCCCCCCAGCAGATACGCCCCGGAAATCTCCTCCTCGATCTCGTGCCAGCGGACGGGCACCTGCTTGACGTTCAGCACGCAGTGGCCCAGGCAGAACTGCTTCCAGTCGCACACCTGCGAGGTGACGGCCGACAAAGGGTTGTTTTCGAAAAGGAGTTCCCCCGCTTCGGAGAGCTTCCCTTCCCGATACAGGGCCATTGCCTCCGGCACGGGCGTGTGCACGGGGCAGGCTTCCGAACATCTCGGCTTCTTGCAAAGTAGACAACGGGACGCTTCCGGATTCATACCTTGAATGCTTGTCTGTTGGTGATGGAACGGCCCAGGGTGAGGGAATCGGCATATTCCAGGTCGTCCCCGAAGCCCAGGCCGCGGGCAAGGGCGCTCACGCGGATGCCGGACGCTTCGATTTGCCGATAGATGTAAAACGCCGTGGTCTCCCCCTCCACATCGCCGCTCAGGGCCAGGATAACCTCCGCGGTCTCGGGTTCCGGCAGCGCCTGTACCCGCTCCACCAGTTCCTTGATGGTGAGATCCGACGGCCCTACGCCGGCAATGGGGGAAATGATGCCCCCCAGCACGTGGTAAAGGCCGTGATACTGGCCGGTGGCCTCGATGCTCATTACGTCGCGCACGCTTTCCACCACGCAGATGGTGCGCTGGTCGCGCTTGGGATCCGAGCAGATGGAGCAGATCTCGTCGTCGGCGATCATCTTGCAGCGGGAGCAATAGTGCACCCCGTCGCGGAGGGCGTCGATGGCCCCGGTGAAATGGTGCACGTTCTCCGCCGGCTGCTTCAGCAGGTGCAGGGCCAGACGCAGCGCACTGCGGCGGCCGACTCCCGGAAGGGAGCCGATCGCCTCCACCGCTTCTGAAAGGAGGGCCGACGGGTAGTTTTCCTTGTACGCCATTAACCGGGTAAAGTTAGGTATTTCCCGCGTTTTTTCCAATGAAAATAGCCATAAACCGCGCTGCCGATGTAGCAGAGGTAGAGCAGCGCCATCCAGTACTGGCCCGTGAGGATGCAGAGGGTGGTGGTGAAGACATCGGCCACCATCCAGAGGAACCACTGCTCGAGGTAGCTCCGGGTGAGCCACCAGGTGGCGATGACGCTGATGGTGACGGCTACGGCGTCTAGAGGGGCATATGCGCCGCCGGCCGCCTTCAGCACCGGGGTCATCACCCCGATACCCACTGCCAGCAGCAGGATGCTCAGGAGCAGCACCTTTTTCGGGAGTGCGGCCAGATGAATCTCGCCCTCCCCCACCTGCTGTCCGTCCTTCCGCCACTGAATGAGGCCCACCACCGACATGACCAGATAATAGATGTTCAGGCCCATCGACGCCCATACGTGCTGCACGGCGAAGCTGAACGCGCAGGCGGAGGCCGTCAGCAGGCCCACCACCCACATCGCGTTCTTCTGCAGAATCTCCAGCACCGCATACGCGACGCCGGTGAGCATAGCGAACAGTTCTATGTACTGGAAGAATGTCAATTAGCGAACTTCAATCAGTTCCACGACGAATTTCAGGGCGCTGCACGGCGGAATACCGCGGGTGCCGGACTCGCCATAGGCCAGATGATACGGCAGATAGAGTTCGTACTTGGCGCCTTCGCTCATCAGCTGCAGGCCTTCCGTCCAGCCCTTGATCACCTGATTGAGGCCGAACTCGATGGGCTCGCCCCGCTTGTAGGAGCTGTCGAAGACGGTCCCGTCCGGGAAGGTGCCTTCATAGTGGCAGTAGACCTTGTCCGTGGCCTTGGGCTTCTTGCCCGTTCCTTCCTTGATGACCTTATACATCAGGCCGCTGCCCGTGGCTTTCACGGCCGGGTCCTTGGCCATCTGGGCGAGGAATTTCTCCCCCTCGGCCTTGGCGGCGGCGCCGGCTGCGGCAGCGCGCTCCGACGTTTCATCTTCCAGTTCCTTGTAGAAGGCTTCCAGGGCTTCTCCGGCCTCTTCCAGCGAGATGGCAGGCTGGGTGCCCGTGAGCATCGCCTTCAGGCCCGCGAGGAAGTCATCCACATTGTTCACGTGAATCCCTTGCTGATAGAAGCTCGAGGCCACGCTCATTCCGAATGCATACGATTTTTTATCCATAGTTATAGTGATTTGGCTGCTGATTCTCCGGCCAGATAGCCGGTGCAGAATGCAAGTTGCAGATTGTAGCCGCCGGTATCGGCATCCATATCCAGCACTTCTCCGGCGAAATAGAGGCCGGGCTGTTTCTTGGATTCCAGGGTCTTGGCCACCACTTCGTCGGTGGAGACGCCGCCGGCGGTGATGACGCTGCGCTCGAAGCCCACGAAGCCGGCAATCTCCAGTTTCCAGTCCTTCATTGCCGCGGCAAGCGAGTCCACGCTCACCTTCGGATTCGCCTTCAGAAAAGCCAGGGTGAGGTTCCAGGGAATGAACTTCCCGAGCATAATGCGGAACAAACGCTGGAAAGACTGTCCTTTGGAACGCTCGTCGTGGATGATTTCCTCCCACTTCCCGTGTACGTCCGCGTCCAGTTTTTCCAGTTCCACGACGGGTTTCAGGTCCAGGACCACCGACACCTTCTGTCCGTCGTTCAGAGCCTTCACGGCGCGGCGGCTCACCATAAAGCCCAACGGCCCTTCAAGGCCTCCGTCCGTGAATTCGATGTCTCCGAATTCCTGCTGCACCTCCTGGTTGTTAACCAGCAGGGTCAACTGAATGTTGTCCAGGTTGTTGCCGTTGAAAAGCTCGCCCAGTTCGGAGAGCGGCGTAATACGCTCGATATGCTTTTCGAACTTGGGATACCAGGCGGGCAGCGGAGCGATCTTGCGCTCTTTCGCCTTCCCGTAGACGGTTCGTCCCCGGAAGGCCTGTTTGATTTCCCCGGCGAGGCGGTTCGCATCTTTGTAGCCGGCCGGAACAAGGGCTGTGAGCGCCGGGAAGCAGGGTTCCACGCCGTGTCCCAGTTCCCCCGCCCAGAGATAGCCGTCGCCGGTGGAGCCGGTGCCGGGGTAGGACAGACCGCCGGTGGCGATGATGAGTTTCCGGCAGCTGTAGGTAACCGGTTCGATGGTTAATTCCTCCCTGGTGGGCGCCGGTTTTCCGGGCTTCGGGGGACGGTCCGTGGGGATGCGCACCTGTTTGCGGGAAGTCTGTACGCAGTCCAGGCTGAAGCCGTTTTTCGTAGCGTCGATGGTCTTGACTTCGCAGTCTGTCACCACTTTCACGCCGTTCAGGGTACAGGCTCTGAGGAGGGTATCCACCACGTCGCCCGCCATATGGCTGGACGGGAAGGCGCGGTCGCCGCGTTCCACTTCACTTCTGAGGCCGTATTCTTTCAGGAGGCCGATGACGCCTTCCGGCGTAAGGTTGTGCCAGCCGGGGCTGACAAAGGCAGCATCCGTCCGGATGTGGTCGCTGAATTCCTGCCAGGGTTTTACATTGGTGAAGTTGCATCGGCCTTTCCCGGTGATCATCACCTTGCGGCCTGCCTTGGGCATTTTTTCCAGCACGGTGACGGTGCCCCCGTTCTCACTTCGGGCCAGGGTTTTCGCCGCACCCACGGCGGCCATCAGCCCGGCGGCTCCTCCGCCCACGACAATAATATCAGAACGCATACGACAAAGATTTGTTTGCAAAATTACAAAAAATGTTCGTATATTTGCAGTCCCGATTCACCACGATCGGTCAGGCCACTTTAGCTCAGTCGGTAGAGCAGCGCATTCGTAACGCGCAGGTCGGGAGTTCGAGCCTCCTGAGTGGCTCTGGAAAACAGCCCAGCAGAGCGTTCTGCCGGGCTATTTTTTATTTGATTCCCAAAAGCTTATGGGTTTGAAGGGACAGGCGCCACTGCGGATGTTCCAGGATATAGGCCGTCACCTCTTCCACGTTGGTGCGGCCTTTATCGTCGCAGGGCTGCAGGAAGAGATTCGGCGCGGCGAAATGCTCCCAGGCCGACGGCTCCACGCCCGGCGCGAGGACGAGCTTCAGTTCATCGGCCTTTTCAAGGACCACCGGTCCCTTGGGACTCAGGGTAACCCAGTCCAGCCCTTCGGGAAGCGCTTTCGTTCCGTTGGTTTCGATGTGTAGCCGATACCCTTCCGCCTTCAGCAGCCGCACCAGGGCTTCATCCACCTGCAGGGCCGGTTCCCCGCCCGTGAGGCAGATGCGGCGGCACTCCCCTCCCGCGGCGCGGACGGCGGCAAGGATTTCATCGGCTGACATTTCAGAAAAAGACGCGTGGTCCGTGTCGCAGAAGGGACACCGGAGGTTGCAGCCGCTCAGGCGCACGAACACCATCGGCGTGCCCGTCCAGAAGCCCTCCCCCTGCAAAGAGTAAAAGATTTCGTTTACCCTAAATCTCATACGCGGCCATATTCATCTCGCTCTCCCACACCTCCACGCGGTAGGCGTTCTCCACGTGTTCGCAGATCCAGCGGGCGATGTTCTCCGCGGTGGGATTGAAATCGAAGACCTCGTTCAGGTTCTTGTGGTCCAGGGCGGCGGTGATATCCCGTTTGATGTGGGTAAAATCCGTCACCATCCCGTCCGCATTGAGCTTTTCGCTGCGGCAATAGATCTTCACAATCCAGTTGTGGCCGTGCAGGGCCTCGCACTTGCTCTCATAGGAAAGATTGAGGGCGTGGGCCGATGATATCTCCAGTCGCTTGCAAACGTAGTACATTTCGCAGTAGTTTTGTGCAAAGTTAACGATTTTCCCGGTACGCCGGCACTTCGCCGCGGTCGATGAGGGAGCGGAGCACTTCCAGATACGAGTCTTCCGCCGTGCCGAATGCGGCGCGGAGTTCCTTCAGCGAGTATTCGCCGCTGCGGGCCGATATCCACGCTTTCAGGGCGTCGGCCAGCTCCACGGGCCGGGCGGCGCCGCTCCGGCAGAGGTCGCATTTGCCGCAGGGGGCGCTCTCTACCTGGCCGAAGTAGCGCAGCAGGAACTGCGAGCGGCACTCATCGGCCTCCTCCACGTAGTCGAGCATCGTCTGCACCCTTTCGCGCCAGGTGCTGCGGAGCATTTCGTAGCGTTTGGGACTCAGCTGAACGTTTCCTGGCCGCAGACGGTCGTGGTGGAGGAGCAGGACCGTGGCGTGGTCCGCCGGGATATAGCGGACGATGTGGTTGATGCTGAGCTGATATAAAAGCTGGCGAAGTGAGGCCGATGTCACCCCGCAGCGCCGGGCCACGGCTTCTTCGTCGATGGGCACCGCATAGGAGAAAATGCCCGTGTACATCCGCATCAGGGCTTCCAGGACAACTGCCATCGCCGGATCCGGGAGAATGACGTCGTTGAGCGCCTGCCGGGGCACGTCGATGCCGATGCGCGTCTGGATGTCCATATCCTCCGCCAGGGTCCAGTGCCCTTCCCGTTCCAGGTATTTGACGGCATAATAGGCCGGCGACTGCTGCAGTTTGAACTGTTTGCAGAAGGCTGCGAGGTCGAACTTGAGCATTCGGCCCATCCCGGTATCGTAGGGAATCTGGAAGAAGACGTGCACCTTCTCGTAGATGTCTTCGATGTACGCCAGCGTGGGGAAGGAGACCTGCTCCAACTGGTTCAGGCGCTGCCTGTCCGTTCCGTTCCAGAGCAGGACGGCGAAGGATTCCAGCCCGTCACGGCCGGCGCGGCCCGCTTCCTGGAAATAGGCTTCCGGGCTGTCCGGAAGATCGGCGTGCACTACAAAGCGCACATCCGGCTTGTCGATGCCCATCCCGAAGGCGTTGGTGCACACCATCACCCGGGTGCGGCCGGCTTTCCAGTCTTCCTGGCGGTCGGCGCGTGTCTGGGCGCCCAGACCGGCGTGATAATAGGAGGCCGATACCCCCGCCGCGCTGAGCGCCGCGGCCATCTCCTGGGCGCGGGAGCGGCTGCGCACATACACGATACCGCTGCCGGAAACCCCTTCGCAGATGCTGCGGATCTGGCCGATCTTGTCCTGCGTCTTCCGCACGATGTAACTGAGGTTCGGCCGCTCGAAACCTGCCTGCAGCAGGTTGGGCCCGGCGAATCCCATTTTCTCCATAATGTCCCGCGCCACCAGGGGCGTCGCCGTGGCAGTGAGGGCGATGACGGGCGCATCCACGCGTTTACGCAGCGCCCCTATCTGCAGATAACTGGGCCGGAAATCATAGCCCCACTGGGAAATGCAGTGGGCCTCATCCACGACGATATAGGAAACCCGGAGAACGTCCAGATAGGACTGGAAGAGCTGCGTCTGCAGCCGTTCAGGGCTCAGATACAGAAACTTGTAATCTCCGTAGGCGGCATTGTTGAGGGCCAGGTCCACCTCCCGCCGGTCCATCCCGGCGTGAATGGCCAGGGCTTTGATTCCCCGCTCTTTCAGGTTCTGCACCTGATCCTTCATCAGGGCGATGAGCGGCGTGATGACCAGGGCCACGCCTTCCCGCAGGAGCCCCGGCACCTGGAAACAGACGGACTTGCCGCCGCCCGTGGGCAGGATGGCCAGGACATCCCGGCCCTCCAGGGCCTCACGGATGATGTCCTCCTGCATAGGGCGAAAGCTATCGTAGCCCCAGTATTGCTGCAATACCTCCAGCGGTGTCATAGCATTATAGCACCTTGTCCAGCCAGTGGAAGATGAGGCGGATTCTTGTGTGCAGGACATCGTAGTCCAGCGAGGCGGGGGTATCCGTGGGCTTGTTGTTGAGGAAGGTGATGCCGGAAGTGAACATCACGGCGGGAATTCCGTGCTCCAGAAAGACGCGCTGGTCGCTGATGCGGCGGTAGAAGAGTTTCGTGAAGTCTGCGCTTCCGTAATAGTCGTAGGCGAGTTCCAGGCCGAAGCCTTTACCCTTGTTGGCGTTCTCCAGTGCGCCGCGCCGGCCGGCGGCATCGTCCGACAGCATCATCAGGAAGCGCGGGTTGCCGTCCGTTAAGGGAGCCAGCGTGCCGCCGATTTGGTCCAGGTTCACCACGAGGCTGATTTGGGATGCGGTGACCGGCTGTCCCGAGACGGGATCCAGCAGCTTTTTCTGGTCGATGAGCCGCCACAGTTCCGCCGCGCCCGCCTGGTTCTTCTCCTTACCGTCCAGGGCTACCACGATGAGGCCGCTGCCGTATATCTTGTGGCAGGTGTTCATATGTTTCACCATCCCGGCCAGCTCCAGCAGGGCGGCTACGCCCGAGGCGTTGCTGTCGGCCCCGGGATAGAAAGTGCCGTTCAGGGTGCCCAGGTTGTCGAAATGGGCCATCAGAACCACATATCGGGTGCCGCTGCCGGGAATGAGGCCGATGACATTGCGCCCCATCCCGTCGGAGGTGTTGAAGCCGTGGAGCCACGCCCCGCCCAGGGGCTGGAGACCCAGCACGCGGAAGTTCCCTTCCAGCCAGGAGGCGACCTTGCGGGCGCCCTCCGTGCCGATGGCCCGGCCGCCGAGGGCCGGATCGCAGAGATAATCCACGCTGGCGCGGATGTGCTCCGTCTTGAGGATGGGGTCCGCGTTCACCGGAGAGATGGAAAAACGCTGTGCCCGCGCGGGTGCGCTTACCAGCACGAGGGATATGACAATTATTTTTAGTAACTTTGTCATTTGGCGCGAAATTAGCTATTTCGGCCGGGAAATGAAAATTTTTTTAATGAAAATCCGTCTCACCGTTCTCCTGTTATTCCTGTCGCTGGCAGCATCGGCCCAGTACGACAAGGAGGTCTTTTCCTTCCGCGGCCGGCTGGCCCTGCAGGAGGGTCGTCTGAACGAGGCGGTTTCCAATTTCAATATCCTGGCCGGGCTGGATTCCACGGACTACTGGACCTTCTTCTACCGCGGCATCGCCAAATACAATCTGGGCGACATCCGCGGGGCCCGGGCCGATTTCTCCACGGCCGTCCGTCAGAACCCCGTCTTCACATCCGGTTACCACTATCGTGCCATTACCGAGAGCCGCTCGGGACAGTTCGACGAAGCCCTGAAGGATTTGGAAAAGGCCATCGAGCTCAGGCCGGGCTCTCCGGGACTGTATTATACCCGCGGCGTCACCTATTTCCTGAGCCGGCAGTTCGAGCGGGCCGTGGAGGATTTCAACAAGTATATCCGCAGCGAACCCAAGGATGCGTCCACCTACCTGAACCGCGGAGCCTCCTATCTGTTCCTGGGCGATTCCCTGAAAGCGCTGGACGACTACAACCGCGCCATCAAGCTGGACCGTTATGAGCCGGAAGGCTACATCCGCCGCGGCACCTTAATGGCAGCCCGCGGGAAGCACGCCGATGCCCTGAAGGATCTGGACAAGGCCGTGGAACTGGACTCCACCGTCACCCTGGCCTATTTCCAGCGCGCCCTGGTGCGCTGTGAGACGGGGGACGTCAAGAACGCGATGGCGGACCTGAACACGGTGCTGAAATACGAACCGGGCAATGCCCTCACCCTCTACAACCGGAGCCTCCTGAGCGCCCAGATGGGGGATTTCGAGAGCGCGCTGGCCGATATGGACCGCGTGATCGCCATCAACCCGGGGAACGTGCTGGCCTGGTTCAACCGCGCCGGATTCTTCGTGGAGATGGCCCGCTGGGACGACGCGCTGGCCGACTACAACAAGGCCATCGAACTGTATCCGGACTTCGCGAAGGCCTATATGAACCGCGCCTACGTGGAACTGCAGATGGGGATGAAGCGGGCGTCGAAGGAAGACTACCGCACCGCCCGCGCCAAGGTGGCCGCCTATGAAAGCGCCACGTCCGGCGGGGCCGATTTCTCCGATACCACGCGTAAATACAGCAATCTGCTGGCTCTGGATGCCGATTTTGCTCGCAGCGGCGGCTTCGAGGACGAGATGCTGCGCCACCGCGACGTGGACATCAACCTCAAGCCCCTCTATCGCTTTGCCCTGGCGAAAGAACGGGACGCCGGCGGAAGCTATCTGATCGAGCACCGCTACGAGAACCGCCTGCTGGACGACTATCTGGCCAAGGCTCCGGTTCCGATGACGGTGACGCAGGAAGCGGCCGAAACCGTCCAGGCGGCCGTCTCCGACGATCCCTTCGTGAAAGCCCTGCAGGACGTGTCGCAGAAGCAGTATACGCTGGCGCTGCAGCACTACACCGATGCGGTGGACAGCCCGTCGGCCGAGAGCCCTTACGGCGCCTACTACAAGGCGTTCTACCTGATGAACCGCGGGGCGCTCCGGGCCGAGATGATCGACTTCATCGCCTCCTTCGAATCCAACGTACAGACCCTCACGATGGACGATAAAGGCAACACCAAGGCCAGGGTTCAGCAGCAGGTAAGCCGCGAATACGACTATTCGGAAGCCCTCTCCGATATGGAAGCCGCCGCCGAAATCCTGCCTTCACTGCCCTACATCCAATACAATCTGGGAAATCTGTATAGCCTGAGTTCCCGTCTGGTGGAGGCCATCGACTGCTACGACAAAGCCATCAAGCTGTATCCCTGGATGGGCAGCGCCTACTTCAACCGGGGGCTGGTGCTCATTTACCTGAAGGATAAGGAGAAGGGCTGCATCGACCTGTCCCGCGCCGGCGAACTGGGCGTGGAAGGAGCATATAACGTCATTTCCCGTTACTGCGACAAGGAGGACGGCCAGCTATGATGCGTTTCGTGAGCTTCTCCAGCGGCAGCTGCGGTAACTGCTCCCTCCTGCTGGGCCCGCATTCGGGCATCCTCATCGACGCCGGGGTGGGCATCCGCCGCATCAAGAAAGAACTGGAGGCGATTCACCTGGACTTTTCGGCCATATCGGCCATCCTCATCACCCACGACCACGGGGACCATATCCGCAGCCTGGGCTCCTTCTGCAAGCGGCTCACCGTGCCGGTGTGGACCAGCGGCGCCATCCACGACGCCCTGCTGTGGCATCCTTTCACGCGGGATTGGATCGGCCCCTGCCGGCAGGACCTGCTCCAGGGCATATGGAATCCCGTCACCGAGGATTTCGACGTGCGCTATTTCGTGGTGCCGCACGACGCCACGCAATGCATCGGCTTTGCCATCCGCTGCGAAGAGGAACTCTTCGTCCTGATGACCGATATGGGACACACCACGCCCGAAGCGCTGGAATGGGCTTCCCGGGCCAGCACGGTGGTGATCGAATCCAACTACGATATGGATATGCTCCTCGGGGGCTTCTACCCGGAGGAACTCAAACGCCGGATTTCCCACGGCATCGGCCACCTGTCCAACGACGCCTGCGCCCAGGCCATTCCGCTGTTCCTCCACGACGGTCTTCGGAACATCTTCCTATGCCATCTGAGCGGGAACAACAATACGCCCGAACTGGCCTTCGAGAGCGCCCGTGCGGCCTTGGAGGAGGCCGGCGTGGAGCCCGGAACGCTTTCCCTGCGGGTCCTCAGGCGCGGCATCGCTTCGCCCCTGCTGGTGCTGTAGGGAAAAATTTGTATATTTGTAGTCTATGAAGGACTTCATGAAATTGATGAGGCAGTACGCCTCTCCCTATAAGGGACACCTGGTAGGTGCGGTGGCCCTGAACATCTTCAGCGCGGTGTTCAACATCTTCTCCTTCGCCCTGCTGGTCCCCATCCTCAACATCCTGTTCCGCGTGGACGAAACCGTCTATGAGTTCATCCCCTGGGACAGCGCCCTGGCGTTCAAGGAAAAGCTCATCAATAACTTCTACTATTATGTATCGGCCTTCGCAGGAGCGCACGGCGTGGTGACCACGCTCTTCCTGCTGGCCGGCATTATGATTTTCTTCACCGCCCTCAAGACCAGCTGCTACTTCGGCTCCAACGCCGTGATGATTCCCATCTCCACGGGCATCGTGAAGGAACTGCGCTGCCGCATTTACAACAAGATCCTGAGCCTTCCCATCGGCTTTTTCACGGAAGAGCGCAAGGGCGACATCGTGGCCCGCATCACCGGCGACGTGTCCGAGGTGGAAAACTCCATCATCGCGTCGCTGTCCCTTCTGATCAAAGACCCCATCCTCATCGTCATTTACTTCGGCTTCCTCACCTGGGTGAGCCCGGAAATGATGGTGTTCACCATTGTCTTCGCCCCGGCTTTCATCTGGGTGATGGGCGTAATCGGCAAACAACTCAAACGACAGTCCCTGGAGGCACAGGCCCTCTGGAGCGACACGATGAGCCAGGTGGATGAAACCCTGGGCGGCCTCCGCGTGGTGAAGGCTTTCAACGCCGAAAAGAAAATGCGCGGCCGTTTCCACGACATCACGGACAAGATGCGCCGCAAGATCGCCCGCGTGAGCACCCGGCAGGCCCTCGCCCACCCCGTGAGCGAGTTCCTGGGAACCATCCTCCTGATGGTGGTCCTGTGCGTGGGCGGCGCGATGATCGTGGCCGGCAAGACCATCCTGGGGGCAGGCACCTTCCTGGACGCCCCCACCTTCATCTTCTTCCTCATCATCCTCTATTCAGTCATCGAACCCATCAAGGAACTCTCGAAAGCCACCTACGGCGTGCGCAAGGGTCTGGCCTCGATGGAACGCATCAACAAGATCCTGGAGGCCGACAATCCCATCCAGGACCCTGCGAATCCCCTCCCGCTGAAGTCCTTCGAAGACCGGATTTCCCTGGAGAACGTCTCCTTCTCCTACGACGGCAACCGGCAGATCCTGGACAACGTGAGCCTGGAGATTCCGCGCGGAAAGATGATTGCCATCGTGGGCGAATCGGGCGCCGGAAAATCCACGCTGGTGGACCTCATCCCCCGTTTTTGGGACGTCACGGGCGGCCGTATCACCCTGGACGGGAAAGACGTCCGCGAGGTGAAAGTCAAGGACCTGCGCGCCCTGATGGGGAACGTGAACCAGGAGCCCATCCTTTTCAACGACACCATCTTCAACAACATCGCTTTCGGCGTGGAAGGCGCCACCGAAGAGCAGGTGATCGCCGCCGCCAAGATCGCCAACGCCCACGAGTTCATTATGGAGAAGGAGGAAGGGTACCGGACCAATATCGGCGACCGCGGCAGCAAACTCTCCGGCGGACAACGCCAGCGCCTGTCCATCGCCCGGGCCATCCTGAAGAATCCGCCCATCCTCATCCTGGACGAGGCCACGGCCAGCCTGGACACCGAATCCGAACGGATGGTGCAGGACGCCCTGGACAAACTGATGTCCAGCCGCACCACCATCGCCATCGCCCACCGGCTTTCCACCATCAAGAATGCCGATGAAATCATCGTGATGCACGAAGGCCGCATCGTGGAACGCGGCAAGCACGAGGAACTCATCGCGCTGGGCGGCTATTACAAGAAACTCAACGATATGCAGGCCCTGTGACGAAGGGACAGAAAATAACCTTCCGAATCCTGTTCTTCCTGTACTTGGCGGGAATCCTGTTCCTGTGCTTCGGCCATTTCAAGAGCCTGCCGTCGGCCCCTACGGCCATCCTGGGCATTCCCGCAGACAAACTGGTGCATTTCGCGATGTTCCTCCCCTTCCCCATCCTGGCGTTCCTGGCCTTCGACCAGTTCACCCAGACCGCAAAGCAGACGCTCGCCTTCGTGGGCGTCACGCTGGCCGTGGGACTGATGCTCGCCGGCCTCACCGAATGGGGGCAGGCCGCCCTGACGGATTACCGGAGCGGAGAGCCCCTGGACTTTCTGGCCGATTCCCTCAGCCTTCTTACAAGCTCCGGCATCGTCACATTCTGGGACATTAGAAAACAGAAAAAATGAAGCGTATCCTCCTCATACTCGGTCTTTTTACCAGCCTTGTTGCCTGGGCGCAGCCCCGCACCGCGGACTTCCGCGAGACGACGGACTCCCTGGGACAGCGTCTTTTCCGCCGGACAGGCGTGAAAAGCGACTTCAAGCTGGAAAAAGCGCTGGTGCGGGGAAAGGCGCTGGACCTGTATTTCTCCCAGAACCTCACCGCCTTCCCCTGGCGGCCCGGGGACGAGAAATGGTTCCGCGAGCAGTTGGACAAACTCGCCGGCAAGAAATACAAAGGGTATGAGCTGGGCAGCATCTTCGCCGGCAAACAGGAGCTGGAGGAACTGCTCATTCCGGCCAATAAAGCCAACGGAAAGCCCCTTACCGCCGCCTATAGGGTGGCCGACCTGAAAGGCCAGACGCCCGCCCTCGTGCGCGGGTCGGACAATTGGCCCCAGGGCCTGAGCGGCCGCCACATCGCCCTCTGGCAAAGTCACGGCTTCTATTATAAGGAGGAAGTCGAAAGCTGGGTGTGGCAGCGCTCTCCCAACCACCGCACCGTGGAGGACATCTTCACGCAGAGCTACGTGGTCCCCTTCCTGATGCCCATGCTGGAGAACGCCGGTGCCGTGCTGCTGTGCCCGCGCGAGCGGGACCCGCAGCGGAACGAGGTGGTCTGCGACAACGACGACGCCTTCGGCGGCAAGCGCTCAGACACGGTCAGAAGGAAAGGCCGCTACAGCGAAAAAGGCAGCTGGAGCGACGCCGGAACGGGCTTTGCCGATGCCAAAGAAGTGTACGAGCTGGGCGAGAATCCCTTCACGATGGGATCGGCCCGGAAGACCGACTGCGTGGCCGTCTCTTCACAGGACGCCCCCCGCGCCGTCTGGCGTCCGGACATCCCGGAAAAGGGCGAATACGCCGTCTACGTCTCCTATAAAACCCTGGCTGGCAGCACCTCCGACGCCCGCTATACGGTCCATCACCTGGGCGGGGAAACCCTCCTGCACGTGAACCAGAAGATGGGCGGCGGGATGTGGGTGTACCTGGGCACCTTCCTTTTCGACAAGGGGACGGACGGGTACGTGGAGCTCAGTGCCAAGAGTTCCGGAATGGGCGTCGTTTCGGCCGATGCCGTCCGCTTCGGCGGCGGAATGGGCAAAGTCTCCCGCGGAGAAGGCATCTCCGGCCAGGCCGCCTACTTCGAGGGCGCGCTCTACAGTATGCAGTACGGCGGAACGGACCTCTCTCTCTTCGACGAGTGGGAGGGCGATTACACGAAGGATTTCGCAGGCCGGGGCCGATGGGTGCAGGATCTTGCGGGCGGCTCCCGCGTGAATCCCAAGCTTACGGGACGGCACATCCCCGTGGACCTTTCGCTGGCCTGGCACTCGGACGCAGGCATCACCCCGAACGACTCCATCATCGGCACGCTGGCCATCTATACCCGTCTGAACAAGAACAAGGACGTCTTCCCGAACGACGAAGACCGGATGTCCAGCCGCCTGCTCAGCGACATCGTCCAGTCGCAGGTGGTGGACGACATCCGGACCCTGTACGAGCCCCTCTGGACACGGCGCCAGATCTGGGACCGTTCCTACAGCGAGAGCCGTACGCCCAACGTGCCGGCCCTCCTGCTGGAAATCCACTCGCACCTGAACTTCGCCGATATGCGCTACGGGCTGGACCCGACCTTCCGCTTCACCGCGGCCCGCGCCGTCTATAAAGGCATCCTGAAGTACCTTTCCGCACGCTACGGCTGCTCCTATGCCGTGCAGCCCCTGCCGGTGCAGGATTTCAAGGTGGCTTTGGCCGACAGGAAGGCCGTCCTGAGCTGGGCCCCCGTCAGCGACCCGCTGGAGCCCACCGCCGAACCCGCCTACTATCGGGTTTACACCCGGGTGGACGACGGCGCGTTCGATGCGGGCAAGCAGGTGTCGGATACGGAGGTAACCCTGCCCATCGAGCCCGGAAAGCTTTATTCCTTCAAGATTACGGCCTGCAACGGCGGCGGCGAAAGCTTCCCCTCGGAGATTCTCTGCGCAGGCCTCTCGGATGCCGGCGGACCCAGTCCCGACGTATGGGTGGTAAACAATTTCACCCGCATTTCCGCACCGGTCTGGTTCGATACGACGCAGTATGCCGGCTTCCTGGACAACCTGGACAGCGGCGTGCCGTGGGGAACGGACTATCTCGTCGCCGGCGAAGTCTTCCAGTTTATGCGCACCAGCAACTGGGCGGAAGACGCGAACCCCGGCTTTGGCGGATCCTATACGGACCGCGCCGGACAGGCCGTGGCCGGGAACGGTTTCGATTTCGTATTCCCGCACGCGCAAGCCATCCTGGCAGCCGGGTACAACGTAGAATCCTCTTCGGCTTCCGCCTTCGACGGAACCTCGAAGGCTTTTGCCGTGGATGTCATCTGCGGAAAACAGCTTACCACCGTCGTGGGTCGCGGGGCGGTGCCCAACCGCTATTCTGTATTCACGCCCGAACTGCAACAAGCCCTTCTCCGCTTCACCTCCGGCGGCGGCAACGTGGTCATTTCCGGTTCTTACATCGGCACGGACGCCTGGGACGCCGTCTATCAGGGTGTTCCCAAGGCCCCGGACGCCACGCGTGATTTCGTGAAAGAAGTGCTGGGCTATCAGTGGGTGACGAATTTCGGCGACCACGGCGGACGCGTCGTCCCCGCCCGCGGCAGCGGTCTTCCCGCCGCCTCCTACAACCGCGACTGGTCTCCCGCCGTCTACCGCGTGGAAAGCCCGGACGGCATCAAGCCCGCCTCTTCCAGCGCCTCCATTCTGATGCGCTATCGTGAAGGCCGCATCCCCGCCGCCGTCTGGTACGACGGCCCGGCCCGCTCCGGTCCCGGCTCCGCCTACCACGTGGCAGCCTTCGGCTTCCCCCTGGAAACCTCCCCGGAGATGCCTGAGCTGCTGAAAGCTGTTCTGCGGAAATTCTAAACTACATCCTTTCCGGAAGGGCGATGCCCAGCAGGGCCATCGCGGAGCGCAGCGTGCGCGCCAAAGCAGCGATGAGGGCGAGGCGGTATTTCAGTACCGCCTGGTCCGCTTCCTTCAGGATGGGCGTATCGTGATAATACTGGTTGAACTCCTTCGCCAGGTCGTAGGCGTAGTTGGCGATGACGGCGGGACTGAGGGCGGCGCCGGCTTCGGAGACCTTCACCGGGAACAGGGAAAGGAGCTGCGTGAGGCGGATTTCCTTGGCCGAGGGCTCCGCACCCAGGGCGTCGGCCGGGCCGAAGGGAACGGTGGCTTTCCGGAGAATGGAGCAGATGCGCGCGTGGGTGTACTGGATGAAGGGGCCGGTGTTTCCGTTGAAGTCGATGGACTCCGCAGGGTTGAAGAGCATCGTCTTCTTGGGGTCCACCTTGATGATGAAATACTTCAGGGCACCCAGGCCGATCATATGGTAGAGGCGATCCTTCTCCTCTTCGGGGACATCGGCCAGTTTGCCGCTTTCCTCGGAGGTCTTCTTCGCCTCCTGATACATACTCTCGATGAGGTCGTCGGCATCCACCACGGTGCCTTCGCGGGATTTCATCTTGCCTTCCGGAAGCTCCACCATCCCGTAGCTGAGGTGGTAGATGCGGGAGGCCCAGTCGAAGCCCAGCTTGGCGAGGATGAGCTTCAGCACCTGGAAATGATAATCCTGCTCATTGCCCACCACATAGACGTGGGAATCCAGGTTATAGGTATTGAAGCGGCGCTCCGCCGTACCCAGGTCCTGGGTGATGTAGACGGAGGTGCCGTCGCCCCTTAGCACGAGCTTCCGGTCCAGGCCGTCGGCCGTGAGGTCGCACCACACGCTGCCGTCGGGGTCTTTCGTGAAGACGCCCATCTCCAGACCCTTCTGCACCAGTTCCTTACCCAGCAGGTAGGTTTCGCTCTCGTGGTCCACCTGGTCGAAGGTGATGCCCAGGGCTTTATAGGTCTCGTCGAAGCCTTTGTACACCCAGCCGTTCATCATCGCCCAGAGTTCCCGCACGTGCGGCTCGTTCTGCTCCCACGCTACCAACATCTTGTGCACCTCTTCCAGCACCTCCGGATGCTCTTTTTCCAGCTTGGCATAGGCCACGTAGCAGTCTCCCACCAGGTGGTCGCCCTTCTTGCCGGTGCTTTCCGGCGTGGCGCCGCCGAAAAGCTTCTCCCAGGCGTACATACTCTTGCAGATGTGTACGCCGCGGTCGTTGACGATGGTGCTCTTGATGACCTCGTTTCCGCAGGCCTTGAGGATGCGGGAAACGCTGTCCCCCAGGAGGTTGTTGCGGATGTGGCCCAGGTGAAGGGGCTTGTTGGTGTTGGGGCTGGAGAACTCCACCATAATGCGCTTGCCGGTGGAGGGCAGCTGCCCGAAGGAGTCATCGGCCGCAATCCCCTGCAGGACCTCGTTCCAGTAGACCGGCGAGAAGGACAGGTTCAGGAAGCCTTTCACGCTGTTGTAGGCCGATATCTCCGGAACGTTGTCCACCAGCCACTGACCGATGGCATTCCCGGTGACGTCCGGCGCCTGACGGGTGATCTTCAGAAGCGGGAAGGTGACGAGGGTATAATCCCCCTCGAACTCCTTCCGGGTAACAGAAACCTGAAGTGACGTTTCCGCCACTTCAGTTCCGTAAATAGCCAGGATGGCCTGTGCGGCCTTCTGCTGGATGAAACTCTCCGCGCTCATTATCCCAGGTAGCCCTTAAGGAGTTTGCTGCGGGACGGGCTCTTGAGCCTGCGGATGGCTTTTTCCTTAATCTGGCGCACGCGCTCACGGGTGAGGCCGAAACGTTCGCCAATCTCTTCGAGCGTCATTTCCTGGCAGCCGATGCCGAAGAAGCTCTTGATAATCTCCCGCTCGCGATCCGTAAGGGTGGAGAGGGCGCGCTCGATTTCGGTGTTGAGGCTCTCGTTCACGAGGCCCTTATCCGCCGACGGGGAATCGTCGTTGGGAATCACGTCCAGCAGGCTATTGTCCTCGCCTGCCACATCAGCGTCCACACTGATGTGGCGGCTGCCGACGCGGAGGGTATCCGAGATCTTGTCCTTGGGGACGTCGATCATCTCCGAGAGTTCCTCGTTCGTGGGCTGGCGCTCGTTCTCCTGCTCGAAACGGGTGAGGGCCTTGTTGATCTTGTTCAGGGAGCCCACCTGGTTCAGGGGAAGACGGACGATGCGGCTCTGCTCTGCGAGGGCCTGCAGGATGCTCTGGCGAATCCACCACACGGCGTAGGAGATGAACTTGAAGCCACGGGTTTCGTCGAATTTCTCCGCGGCCTTGATCAGGCCCAGGTTCCCCTCGTTGATGAGGTCCGGAAGACTCAGTCCCTGGTTCTGGTACTGCTTGGCGACGGACACCACGAAACGCAGATTCGCGCGGGTGAGTTTCTCCAGGGCTTCCTGGTCTCCTTTGCGGATGCGCTGCGCCAGTTCCACTTCTTCATCGGGGGTAACCAGCTCTTCGCGGCCGATTTCCTGCAGGTACTTGTCCAGCGACGCGCTCTCGCGGTTGGTGATGGACTTGGTGATTTTTAATTGCCTCATTGCGTAAACGGTTTTTCTACTTTACTTGCCGAAGCCGAAGTAGAAAGTGCGTCCGTTTGCATCGATACCTTCTATATAGATACCACGCGAAGCCTTCTTTGCCTTGGCAACGACATCTTCGGGTTTCGAAACGGGTTCGTCGTTCACATAGACGATGATGCTGCCCGCCTGGGCGCCTGCATCGGCCATCTTGCCGGCCGCAAGGGAGACAATCTCCACCCCGCTCTTCAAGCCTTTCGCCTTCAGCACTTCCGGCGACGCCGCCTTGAGGCGGGCTCCGTAGAAAGCCACAGTGCCTTCCGCATCCTTGGTTCCATTCGCCTGCTCGGCGGCCTGGAAGGTTACTTCGGCCTGCGACTCCTTACCGTCGCGGATGTATGTGAGCGTGGCTTTGTCGCCGGGATGATAGCTTCCTACCTTTGCCTGGACGGAAGAGGCGTCCGTAATCTTCTGGCCGTCGATGGCCACGATGACGTCGTTCTTCTTCAGGCCGGCTTTGTCTGCGGCACTCCCCTTCAAAACCTCGTTAATATATACGCCCGAGACGGAGGAAAGTTTCATTTCGTCGGCAAACTTTTTATCCACACTGCCCATCGTGATGCCCAGCATCGCGCGTTTCACGCTGCCGAAGTCGATCAGATCCTCGGCGATGCGCTTGACGATATTCACGGGAACGGCGAAGGAATAACCGGTATAGGCGCCGGTCTGCGAGATGATGGCGGTATTGATGCCCACCAGTTCGCCCTTCTTGTTCACCAGGGCGCCGCCGGAATTGCCGGGATTCACGGCCGCATCCGTCTGGATGAAGGACTCGATCTTGAACTCACCGGTGTAGTTGGGCATCGAGCGGCCTTTCGCGCTCACGATGCCGGCGGTGATGGTGCTGCGCAGCTGTTCTCCCAGGGGTGAGCCGATGGCAAGCACCCACTCGCCCAGGCGCAGGGCGTCGCTGTCGCCCATCGGGAGGGTGGGTAGCCCCTCGGCCTCCACTTTCAGGATGGCGACGTCGGTGACGGGATCCGTGCCCACGACGGTGGCCTCGTACTGCTGGTTGTTATTCAGGGTGACCTGAATGCTGGTGGCGCCCGCCACTACGTGGTTGTTCGTCACGATGTAGCCGTCCGGGCGGATGATCACGCCGCTGCCGCTCCCCTTCTGCTCCCGGGACTGGGGCTGGCCGTATTCCTCGCCGAAGAAAAAGCGGAAGAATGGATCGTTGAGCTGGTACTGCTGCCGCACCGTCACTTCCACGTAAACCACGGCCTCCACGGCCGATTCTGCCGCATAGGTAAAGTCCGGATAATCGCTGTCTGCCAAATTGACAGTGCGGGTTTCAATCACGTTTCCGGCGGTATCCGTCACGATGGGTGCGGGCTGGGTAACTTTCACCACGGCAAACGCCGTAAGGCCTCCTGCCAGAACAGAAAGCAACACGGTCAAAAATCCTCTTTTCATAGTATCGTAAGTTTTAAAATTTTCCGCAGGGATAAATTTCAAAACTTATGCCAAGAAGGGCTAGAACAGACGTCCGTTGAACTTGCCGGCGAGGCCTTTGAGTTCCTCTTCCGTGGCGGGGCGGTCCAGGGCCTTTTTGCGCTCTTCCTGGAACTGGGCCTTGAGGCGGGCGAACTGACGCTTGGTGTCCAGGGTGAACTCCCCGTTTTCAATCCAGGTATAATAGGAAGGATCGCTTTCCCACACCTCCCGGGCTGTACGGCCCTTGTGTTTGCCGAAACTCACGCAGGGTTCGCCGTCGTCGTTCAGGATGAGGCGGCCGGCGAAGTCCACCGTACGGGGACGGCCGCCGATCTTGGAGAGGGCGTCCACATCGTTCTTCAGCACTTCCTGCTGGTATTCCGTGGGCTCCTTGTAGCGATCCAGCTGGGATTTCAGCACTTCCAGGGTGGCGAGGGTATCGGCCTCCGCCGTATGGGCGTTCTCGAAATCGGAGCCGCCGCAGTAGAAACGGTAGGCGGCCCGCAGATTCCGGGGTTCGAAGTGGTGGTAGATGTTCTGCACGTCCACCATCTTGCAGCCGTGCAGGTCCACTTTATTCAGAAGGTCCAGCATTTCCTGCGCTTTCTCGCGGGATTCCGGTTTCTGGAGCCGGCTTACGCAATAGGCCCGTACGCGCTCGATTTCCTCGGCCAGCAGGGGCAGGTCGAATTTGGCGCTGTTGAAGCCGGCAAGGTCGCAGTCTTCCATCCATTCGATCACTTCCGGAAGCAACTCGATGAATTTGGGGCAGCCCACCAGGTCCTCGTCCTTCACGCCGTTCACTTCCGACGCCTGCGGGGCGATGGGAATCTGCCTGCGGTTTTCGTAATCCCAGGGCTTGATCTTCCAGGTTTTGATTTTCACCTCGCCATCCGGCATAGCCTTGACGAAGCTCAGTTCGATGATTCCGTCCGTAGCGATGTTCAGGCCGGTGCTTTCGATGTCGAAGAAAAGCAGCGGCCGCTGAAGGTTGAGTTCCATATGCTTATTGGATCATGATGGGCATCAGGATGCCGCAGACTTTCTCGCTTTCGGCCTCCTCTTCCGCGGGGAGGATGAGGGCGGCGCGACGGGCATCGGCGAACTTGATCACCAGGCCGTTGCAACCCATATTGGCGAGGATTTCCGTGAGGAAAGTGCTCTTGAAGCCGATGGTGAGTTCATCGCCCGCATAGTTGCAGTTGATCTTTTCGTAGGCGGCGAGGGCAAAGCCCAGATCCTGGGCGCTGATTTCCAGCTGGCCTTCCTTGAGGGTGAACTTGATGTGGTTGGAGGCCTTGTTCGCGCATACGGCCACGCGCTTGACGGTGTTCAGCAGGAGCTGACGGTCTATCTGCAGCACGTTGGCGTTGTTCATCGGGATTACGTCGCGGTACTTGGGATACTTGCCCACCACCAGACGGCACACCATCGTGGTGCTGCCGAAGGTGAACTGCGCATTGTTGCTGTCGAAGGCGATCTCCACCGTCTCCACATCCTTGCCGATGATGGAACGGAGCACGTTCGCGGGCTTTTTGTGCAGGATGAAGGAAGCTTTCTCAGCGGCTTTCACGTCCTTGGTGGTGTAGCAGATGAGCTTATGGGAATCCGAGGCCACCAGCGTGGTGCTTTCCGGGGCGATGTCGAAGAAGATACCGTTCATCGCGGGACGGATTTCATCGTCGGCCGTGGCATATACCGTGCTCTGGATGCCGTCCACCAGGCTTCCTGCGGGGAATTCCACCTTGAGGGCATCGGCCCCGGTGCCCTTGATCTCCGGATAATCGTCCGCCGGGAAATACGGGAGGGCCGAATGACCGCTGGCCCAGGTGCACTCGATGGAGCTGTCGCTCACCGTCTTGATGCCCAGGGGCTGGTCCGGCAGTTCCTTCAGGAGGTCCATCAGGTGACGGGCGGGAATGGCGACGGAGCCGTCTTCCGGGGCGTCGTCCACGGCGATGGCGGTGCGGAGCGTAAGTTCCGAATCCGATGCGGTGATTTCCAGGTTACCGCCCTTGAGAACAAAGAGGAAGTTCTCCAGGATGGGGAGCGGAGACTTGGACGGAATGGCCTTGGATACATCCATAAGGGCCTTCAGGAGATTGGTGCTGGAGATGGTCAGTTTCATATAGCGTTATCTTTTATTTCACAAGCATACAAATATAAGGAAAATCTTTTTAAATCGCGCCGGATGCCCCGTAAAAATATCAGGCTCCTCCTCGGCGCTAAAGGGGATCGTCCCCGGGAAAAACTACATCAGCCAGCGGGACATGTCCCTGCCGGCGGCAAGGCCTTCGCGGATTTGGGTTGAGGAGATGGTGACGAGGGGGGCTTTCAGCAAATGGATGCGGTACGAAGGGTCTTCGCGCAGGAGACGGGCCCGGTCATGACCGCGGTGGTAGCCCTTCCGGGGAAATACCACCACACCGTATTCGCGCAGGATGCGCTCGTGGAAGCGCCAGCCGGCAAAAGAGGCCAGGTTGTCGGCGCCGATCACCAGGGTAAAATCATTCTCCGGTTCCCGTTCCCGGAGCGTATCCAGCGTACGGATGGTGTACTGGGGCGGTGTCATCCTGAGTTCGATGTCCTCAACCTGCACATTGAGGTCCGGATGCCTTTTCACGGCGGCCACCGCCGCCTCGAAACGGGCCTCCCCCGCCGGAAGGCTGTGATGCTGCTTGAAGGGATTCTGAGGAGTCACCACCAGATACACCTTGTCAAATCCGGCTTCCTGTGTGAGGAAACGGATGATGGCCTCGTGGCCTTTGTGAAGGGGATTGAAACTCCCGCTGTAGACGGCGATGTTCATTCCACGCAAAGATACAACTTTTTTCCGAGGTGCGCCCCGGCGCCAGCGGGTGAGAATTGACAAAAGTGGCCCTTTTTGATGAATTTGAGTCACCGTTGGTGGTTGATTTTTCACAAAAAGCGGGGTTTTTGTCGAAACTCACCATCTCAGGGGGAAGGGGCGCCGAAATTTTCGTATATTTGTACAATTTAGCAATTTGACTATGTCCGGCAAAGTTCTCATCTTCTCGGCCCCTTCCGGCAGCGGAAAAAGCACCATCGTAAGCCATATCCTGAGCCTGCATCCGGAGATTGAATTCTCCGTAAGTGCAACATCTCGGCCGCCGCGGGGGACAGAGCAGGACGGCGTGGAGTATCTTTTCTACAGCGCCGACGTTTTCCGGAAACTGGTGGCCGAAGATAAATTCGTGGAGTACGAGGAAGTGTACCCGGACCGCTTCTACGGCACGCTCAAGAGCGAGGTGAACCGCATCTGGGCCAAGGGGCACGTGATTGTCTTCGACGTGGACGTAAAGGGCGGGGTGTCCCTCAAAAAGTACTTTGGAGACGCCGCGCTCTCCGTTTTCATCCAGGCCCCGTCCATCGAAGAACTCCGCAAACGGCTTATCGCCCGCGCCACGGACCCGATGGACGCCATCGAAACCCGGGTTGCCAAAGCCGCCGAGGAAATGACCTACGCGCCCAAGTTCGACAAAGTGCTGGTGAACGATCAACTGGAAGAGGCCTACCGCCATGCAGAGGCCATGGTGGATGCTTTCCTGAAAAAATGATTATGAACCTCATGCCTGACAATAGGCTGGAAAGAGTGTGAAGTGAGTGAGAGTGAGAGTGAGGGTGAGGGTGAGGATGAAGGTGGACCAGGTCCAGGGGGTTTTTGGACGAGGTTTACTTTAATGTGCTGGACCAGGTCCAGCACTAATGCACTGGAGGGTCCTAGAATGCACTATCGTTGGACCAGGTCCAGCACCTAAAATTCAACCTCGTCCAAATATGGTGGAAACCACGTCCATTCATGGCCTGGACCAGGTCCAATAGCCACCAGAACCGCCAAAGCTACCAGAAGCGCCAGGACCACAAAACTGCCAATGACCACCGGGCTCACCGGAGCCACCAGCCATTTAGCCGTTCCGGACGGCTATCTGCGCATCCCAAGGGCACCCGCTTTGTTCTTTTCTTAAAAATTATTAAATTTGTGGGCTTAAGAACCTTTTAATCTACATTATAATTATGGTATCCTACAAAGAAATCGGCCTGGTGAACACCCGCGAGATGTTTGCGAAGGCCGTTGCCGGCGGTTACGCCATCCCCGCATTCAATTTCAACAATATGGAGCAGCTGCAGGCCATCATCCAGGCCAGCGCGGAGACCAAGAGCCCGGTCATCCTCCAGGTTTCCAAGGGGGCCCGTAACTACGCCAACCAGACCCTTCTCCGCTATATGGCGGAAGGTGCCGTCCAGTATGCCAAGGAACTGGGCTGGGAGCACCCCCAGATTGTCCTGCACCTGGACCACGGGGACAGCTTCGAGCTGTGCAAGAGCTGCGTGGACATGGGCTTCAGCAGCGTGATGATCGACGCCTCTTCCCTGCCCTATGAGGAGAACATCGCCCTCACCAAGCAGGTGGTGGACTATGCCCACAAGTACGACGTAACCGTTGAGGCCGAACTAGGCGTTCTGGCCGGCGTGGAAGACGAGGTTTCCGCAGAGGAATCCCACTACACCCGTCCGGAGGAAGTGATCGACTTCGCCACCCGCACCGGCTGCGACTCCCTCGCCATTTCCATCGGCACCAGCCACGGCGCCTATAAGTTCAAACCCGAGCAGTGCACCCGCGACCCCAAGACCGGCCGCCTGGTTCCTCCGCCGCTCGCCTTCGACGTCCTGCACGAGATCGAGAAGAAACTCCCCGGCTTCCCCATCGTCCTCCACGGCTCGTCCTCCGTTCCCCAGGAATACGTGGACATCATCAATGCCAATGGTGGCAAGCTCCCGGATGCCGTTGGAATTCCCGAGGAACAGCTCCGCGAAGCCGCCAAGAGCGCCGTCTGCAAGATCAACATCGACTCCGACAGCCGTCTGGCGATGACCGCCGCCGTGCGCAAGGTCTTCAACGAGAAGCCCGGCGAGTTCGACCCCCGCAAATACCTGGGTCCCGCCCGCGACGAGATGAAGAAGCTCTATATTCACAAGATCGTCAACGTGCTGGGTTCTAACGGAAAAGCCGAATAATGAAAAGAATCCTCATCACCCTGTTGGCCGCGCTGATGTGCGGCCAACTGCTTTTCGGCCAGGTGTTTACCGAGGCCTCGGACCTCACGCTCGTGGGCAAGCTGATGCCCACCCCGAACCCCTATCACCGGGTGGATACCGTCAAGTACAAGGGCTTCACCAAGGGTGAGAACAAACAGGTGCGCTGCCCCGCCGGGGTGGCCGTCGCCTTCAAGACAGACTCCCCCGCCATCTGGGCAAAGGCTATCGGCAATTTCCAGTGGAGCATACGCAACACGATGCAGATGGCCTACATCGGCTTCGACCTCTACATCCGCAAGGACGGGCAGTGGCTCTGGGCCGGGGCCGACTGCCAGCGCCAGAACAAGCCTGATGAGCCCATCGCCGTCGTCAAGGATATGGAGCCCGGCGTGGAGCGCGAGTGCCTTTTGTATCTTCCCATTTACACCGACGTTTCGTCCGTGGTCATCGGCATTGAAGAGGGCTGCCATATCGAGCCGATGGAGAATCCCTTCCGCCACCGCGTAGCCATCTTCGGCTCCAGTTACACGCAGGGCATCTCCATCAGCCGCAGCGGAATGGCCTATCCTTCGCAGTTCTCCCGCCACACCGGCATCCAGATGCTGAACCTGGGCTGCAGCGGCAACTGCAAGATGCAGCCGTATTTCGCGGATGTGCTGGCCGATGTCGAGGCCGATGCCTTCGTCTTCGACGCCTTCTCCAACCCGGACGCGAAGATGATTAAGGAGCGTCTCTTCCCCTTCATCGAACGGATGAGGGCCGCCCATCCGGGCAAGCCCCTCATCTTCCAGCAGACCATCTACCGCGAGCGCCGGAACTTCAACACCAAGGTGGAAGCCGCCGAGTCTGCCAAGCAGCAGATGGCCGACAGCCTGATGAAAATCGCCGTCAAAAAGTACAAGGACGTGTATTTCATCCCCACCAACGCCACCGCCCCGCTCCACGAAACCTCCGTGGACGGCACGCACCCGGACGACTACGGTTATTATCTGTGGGCCCGCAGCATCGAGAAACCAATCCTGAAGATTCTCCGCAAATACGGTTTGAAATAAGAGCTACTTATTGGTTTCCGGCAGCAGCACGCGCCGGACGTTGCAACCGATATAATTACCTATGACTATAATGGGATAGTACCACAGGATGGCGCTGTCCCATTTCCATGCAGCGACCAGGTAAACTACGTCGGCGATGGAGTGATAGAAGCCGCACACAATGAAAAGCGGCACGCCGAACAGCACGGGCACGATGGACTTGGTGCTGCGGTACAGCCACACGGCGATGTCGATGATGAGGCCACAGCCGATGGCGCGGATGAGGCTCCGCCAGGGGCCCTGTGCCAGGCGGCCGGCAACGACGGTCTGGGCCCTTTCCCCCATCTCCCCGCCGATGGCCACCACCAGCAGGCCCAGCAGGATGCAGCCCACTACGTTCCAGAGCCAGATTTTCACCAGCGCCGGAATGTCCGTCATCACGCCGGCCTTGCCGGTATAGAGGAGCGTCCCGGAAAGGACCACGCCCACCAGGCCGAAAGCGAAGATGATGGCGCCGGGAAGGCCGCCGAGGGCCAGGAAACCGCAGGCGCCCAGGCCTATCAGGAGGCCGGCCATCAGGGATTGTCTGTCTGCAAGTGCCATAACTTGATTTTTGCTTCCCAAATATACGAAAAAATGTTATCTTTGTGGATTAGAAAACACTAAAAACATCATTGATATGAAAACCATTCGTCTCATCGCTTCCCTGGCCGCCATGGGTATCGCCGTGGCCGCATTTGCCCAGAACCCCACCGTTCAGCAGGCTCAGCAGCAGGTCCAGCAGGCAGAAAAAGACCTGCAGCAGGCCCAGCAGAAAGCCGACAAACAAATCCGCGAGAGCCAGCGTCAGATTGACGTACTGGAGCGCCAGGCCGATGTAGCCAAGGACCAGTACAACGCCGGCAAGAAGAACCTTTCCGTGATGAAGCAGGCCATCAAGGCCAAGCAGGACGTGATCAAGGCCCGCAAGTCGGCCCTCAAGCTGGAGAAGAAATCCCGCAAGGTGGACGACGGTGTCCTGGACGCCACGGATCAGGCGATGCTTTCCAGCCTGCAGGCGGAAATCAAGGGCCTGGAGTCTGAACTCAAGGCCGCCAAGAGGGACTACAAGGACGCCGAAAAGAAGGTAAACGAGAACAAGAAGTCCCTGAATGAGGCCCAGAAGAAGATTAAGGCCGCCAAGAAGGACATCAAGGAGGCCAAGAAAGACGTGAAGGCCGCGAAGAAGGACGTCAAGGACAGCAAGAAGGCGCATAAGGCCGCCAGCGAGGCTGCTGAGGCAGCAGCAGCCGCCACCAAGGCTGCGGCCGAAGCAGAGGCTGCCGCCCAGGCCGCCCAGCAGGCAGAAGCCGCCGCCAACGCCGCCCAGGAAGCTATCCAGGAAGCTCCCGTGATTGAGGAGGCTCCCGCCGCCGAACCCGTGGCCGAACCCGCCGCTCCCGCAGCAGCCCCCGCCGCCGAATAATGGGCCGCATCATCCTCACAGGAGACCGCCCCACCGGCAAACTCCATCTAGGACACTATGTAGGGTCCCTGCGCAACCGCGTCCTCCTGCAGAACGAGGGCAACTATGACCGTATGTTCGTGTTCATCGCGGACGTGCAGGCCCTCACGGACAACGCGGACAATCCGGAGAAAGTGCGCCAGAACATCATCGAGGTGGCCCTGGACTATCTTTCCTGCGGCCTGGACCCGGAGAAAGTTACCATCTTCATTCAGAGTCAGATTCCGGAGCTGCACGAAATGACGCAGTTCTTCTCGAACCTGGTCACGGTGCAGCGCCTGCAGCGCAATCCCACCGTGAAGGCCGAGATGGCCCTGCGCGGGTTCAACGGCGAGACGGAGAACGACAACCAGCGCGGCCTGCCGGTAGGCTTTTTCACCTACCCCATCTCGCAGGCGGCCGATATCTGCGCCTTCCGTTCCACCACCGTTCCCGTGGGCGAGGACCAGGAGCCGATGATCGAGCAGTGCCGGGAAATCGTGCGCAGTTTCAACGGAACCTATAAATGCGACGTACTGGTGGAGCCGGAAATTCTCCTGCCCTCCAACCTGGTGTGCCGCCGCCTGCCCGGAACGGACGGGAAAGCCAAAATGTCCAAGTCCCTCGGAAACTGCATCTACCTTTCGGATACGCCCCAGGAGATGGAGCAGAAGGTGAAGGGGATGTTCACGGACCCGGGCCATTTACGGGTGGAAGATCCCGGCAAGGTGGAAGGAAATACCGTGTTCACCTACCTGGACGCCTTCTGCGAACCTGGTGATTTCGCGAAGTTCTGGTCGGATTACGCCAACCTGGACGAGCTGAAGGACCATTACAGCCGCGGCGGCCTGGGGGATATGAAATGCAAGAAGTTCCTCATCCAGGTGCTGCACGACCGTCTGGATCCCATCCGCGCACGCCGCCACGTCTACGAACAGGACATTCCAGGCGTGTATGAGATTCTCCGGAAAGGCTCAGAAGCCGCGCGGGAAGTAGCCGCCGAAACCCTGCACCGGATGAAGGATGCGATGAAGATCAATTACTTCGACGACGCAGCGCTCATCGCGGAACAGGCAGCCAAATACAGGCAATAAAAGTAAGCGACGCTTTCGGGCGTCGCTTACTTTTTTACTGTTCGTCCGGACCCTGGTCCTGCGGGCCGCCGGGCTGAGGTCCCTGGGGACCGCCCTGGAACGGACCCTGAGGGCCGCCCTGCTGGGCGCCGGCCGATGCCTGGTACATCTTCTCGAAAGCCTTGTTCAGCTGCTCGGAGTACTTGTCGATATCGGCAAGGTTCTGGGCCTTCACGGCCTCCTTCAGGGAATTGCAGGCGCTTTCCACCTCGCTCTTCACATCGGCGGGCACTTTGTCGCCGTTCTCCTTCAGGAATTTCTCGGCCTGGAAGGTGAGGGCATCGGCATTGTTGATCTTGTCGATGCGTTCCTTCTCCGCCTTATCGGCCGCTTCGTTGGCCTTGGCCTCGTCCCGCATGCGCTGGATTTCGGCGTCTGACAGGCCGCTGGAGGCCTCGATGCGGATGTGCTGCTCCTTGCCGGTGGCCTTATCTACGGCCGACACGTTCAGGATGCCGTTGGCATCGATATCGAAGGTAACTTCAATCTGAGGCACGCCGCGCGGGGCGGGAGCGATGCCGTCCAGGTGGAAGATGCCAATCTGCTTGTTGTCCTTGGCCATCGGGCGCTCGCCCTGCAGCACGCGGATTTCCACGCCGGGCTGATTGTCGGCCGCGGTGGAGAAGATCTGGCTCTTCTTGGCCGGGATGGTAGTATTGGACTCGATGAGCTTGGTCATCACGCCGCCCAGGGTTTCGATACCTAAGCTCAGCGGAGTAACATCCAGCAGGAGGACGTCCTTCACGTCGCCGGCCAGCACGCCGCCCTGAATGGAGGCGCCGATGGCGACCACCTCGTCCGGGTTCACGCTCTTGTTGGGTTCCTTGCCGAAGAAGTTCTTCACCAGTTCCTGCACGTAAGGGATACGGGTGCTGCCGCCCACCAGCAGGACCTCGTCGATGTCCGAGGGGCTGAGGTGTGCATCGGAGAGCGCCTGACGGCAAGGAGCGATGCTGCGCTGGAACAGGGCGTCCGAGAGCTGCTCGAACTTGGCGCGGGTGAGCGTCTTGGCCAGGTGCTTGGGCACGCCGTCCACGGGCATAATATAAGGAAGGTTGATTTCCGTAGAGGTCTGGCTGGAGAGCTCAATCTTGGCTTTTTCGGCCGCCTCTTTCAAACGCTGGAGGGCCATCGGGTCCTTCTTGAGGTCCAGGCCGCCGTTCTCGGATGCGAACTCCTGGGCCAGCCAGTCGATGATCACCTGGTCGAAGTCGTCACCGCCCAGGTGGGTGTCGCCATTGGTGGAGAGCACTTCGAACACGCCGTCGCCCAGCTGCAGGATACTGATATCGAAGGTACCGCCGCCCAGGTCGTACACCGCCACTTTCATATCCTTGTCCTTCTTATCAAGGCCATAGGCGAGGGCCGCGGCCGTGGGCTCGTTGATGATACGCTTCACGTCCAGACCCGCGATGCGGCCGGCCTCCTTGGTGGCCTGGCGCTGGGAGTCCGAGAAATAGGCGGGCACCGTAATGACGGCTTCCGTCACGTCCTGACGCAGGTACTCCTCCGCGGTCTTCTTCATCTTCTGAAGAATCATGGCCGATATCTCCTGCGGCGTGTAGAGCTTGCCGCCGATATCCACACGGGGGGTGTTGTTCTCTCCGCGGACCACCTTATAGGGCACGCGGTTCACTTCCGTAGTCACTTGATCGAAGGTTTCCCCCATAAAACGCTTGATGGAGAAAACGGTGTTGTTGGGGTTCGTGATGGCCTGCCTCTTGGCGGGAGAGCCGATTTTCCGTTCTCCGCCGTCGGTGAAAGCCACCACGGAAGGGGTGGTGCGCTGCCCCTCGTTGTTGATGATGACGGTGGGCTGGTTGCCCTCCATCACTGCGACGCAGGAGTTTGTGGTTCCCAGGTCGATGCCGATAATCTTACCCATAGTATAATTCCTTTTAATTGTTTGCGTAAAAAAACTTGGCGCCACCTTTTTGAGGCGACGCCAGGAATTAATCGAACTTCGTGCCAGCTATCCGAATGCTGACAAAATGGCAGAAAAGCAGCCGTTAGAAGCGCATACCCAGGGTTACAATGGCATCGAATCCCTTATAGCGGGCTGTCACTTCGGGCAGCTGGTAGGCGGGATCGTCGCTCACCCACTTGTCTGTGTAGGGATAGGTGCCGGCCGATGCATCGTAGTCGTAGTACTGATAAGGGACGAAGTACTGGTTGGGCCGGATGCGGTAGCGGAGGGCGACATCGGCAAAGAAAGCGCCCCATTTGTAGCCGGCTCCCAGAGTGATCTGGTGCTTCATAAGAGCGGCGCGTTCATCCGAAGTAAGCGGATACACGCGGAGTTCCCCGTTGTCGTCATAGGCCAGGAAGGCGTGCTCCCCGGAAGTGGTGAGGCCGTAACCGGCGCGAAGCGACAGGGCGTCCGTCAGGTTCCCCTCCACGCCTACGCGAAGCATATGGCTGGCGCCCAGGACATCGTGAATATCGGCATTGGCATCCAGGATATACTGGGGCTGACCATAGTAGACGGCCGATTCATCTTCCAGGCGGAACTTGGAGCGGCCGTAGTTGACCACTTCCCAGTCTGCGCTGAGCAAGGCCCACTTCCCGAGGGTATATGCAACACCGGCGTTGAAGCGCCAGGGGCTTACGAGGGTGTAGCTGTCGTCCCATTCCGGCGAGGAGGAGGCGTTCAGGCGAACGCCGGACACCACGGCCTGATTGGAAACGGCCATACGGGTTTCCACGTTCATAATGGTAGGGGTCTGGATGGCCGCACCCACGCGGAGACCGGCCACCGGACGCCACAGGGCGCCCACCTTAAAGTAAACGCCGGATCCCTTGGCGTCGAAGATGCGCTTGCCTTCCAGATACTGGAAACGGCCGTGCGGATTCTCGTCGAAGGCGATGTCCGGGAAGGTGGAAGGATCGTCGGGGGCCTCATACCAGTATTCGCCCTGGCCGTAACTGAGGCGGGTGATGCCCAGGTTGGTGCCCAGGTAGAACTTGTCGCTCCAGTTGAAGCCCATATTGATCACCATATCGTGCTTGAAGCCCTTGGTCTGGAAACCGTACTTCTGATAGAGCGGGGCTACGACGCCGGTCTTGCCGCCGCCTTTGTCCCAGTCCGTCAGGCCGAGGTACTGGCCGCCGACCATACCGATGACGCCGCTCCGATAGGAAGTCATCGCATCCCAGGGCAGTCCGTAGGTGGCGTCGGCCTGGTCCAGGTTCCACCAGTCGGAGCCGGAAACGGCCGACTCCGGGTAACCGGCGGCGCGGGAAGCCACCGAACCGCAGTAAGAGTTCGTGGAATTGACGCCCGAGGCATACATCCGGCCCGTATAATCCGCCGTGGAATTGGACAGGAAGCCGAAGGTGATGCGCCGGAGCCCGTGCCGCTGGCCGGTCTCCATCCCCATCACGAAGCCGATATTGGGCATCTTCATCCGGGCGAAGTTCGTTTTCACCTGATCGCCGAATGCCAGCTCGGGATCTGCGCTGGTGGCATTGGCCACCGAGAGGCTCAGGCCCATACCCAGGGCAATCTGCGAATAACCGGCGACGGCCGACCCGGCAGGGTTGATGCCGATGGAGCCCATATCGCCACCCACGGCCGTGAGCGCGTTGGACATACCCACGGCGCGGGCCGTGCCGCCATATTCATTCTCCGAGAACAGGAGGGCATCCTGCCAGCTTTGGGCCGATGCCGAGAGCGCGACCAGCGCGCCCAGCGTGATAGTCAGTATCTTTTTCATACGTGTAATCTGTTAACGGTGTCCGCCGGAACGGGAGCCGCCGCCGGAAGAATGACCGCCGGAGGAGTGGGAACTGCCGCCGGAGGAACGGCTGCCGCCGGAAGAATAACCACCGGAAGAACGACTGGAGCTCCCGGAAGACGAACGGCTGCTGCTGCCGCCTGAATAGGAGCGGCTGGATGAGCTGCCGGACGAAGTCGAACGGCTGGAACTGCTGCCCGAGTAGGAACGGCTGCTGCTGCCGGAAGAGGTCGAACGACTGGCGCCGCTGCCCGAGGAGCGGTAGTTGGAGCTGTTCTTGGCCGCACGGTTGGCGCTGGAACTGCTGACCGACCGGCCGGAAGAAGAACCTCCGGAAGTGGAACGAACGGCGCTGCCGCTGCGTGATACGCTCTGGGCCGCGCTGCGGCTGGTTGTAGCGGAACGCGTGGCGGATGTGCTGCGGGAAGAAGTGGCCGCACTACGGGTAGCGGAGGTGCTCCGGGTGGTGGCGGTGCTCCGGGTGGAAGCCACGCCTGAGCGGGTTGTACCGGCGCCCCGGGAAGAGACAGCGGTCCGGGAAACCGAAGACACGCGTGCTACGTTGCCGCTGCGGAAGGAATTGCTGCGCACCCCGGACCCGAAGGCCGATGCGGAAGCGCTGCGGCGCAGGTCGCTCTGGCGGCCGTTGTGTTCCGGTCCCACATAGTGACGGTTCCATCCGTGATAGTATCCGCCGGGATAGCTGTGGAATCCGTAATACCCGTAATAGTGGTGATGCCAGGGCCTGTAGTACCAGGAATCATAGTACCACGAATAGTGATACCAGGAATGATAGTACCAGGGATCCCAGCCCCAGCTGTAATAGCGCCAGGGCCTGTAATACCAGGAATCGTAATACCACGGGTCCCAGGCCCAGCTCCGGTAATACCAGGGGCTGCCCCAATAATAATAGTAGTCCCTCAGGTACCACGGCCTGTAGGCCCAGGAATAATCATAGGCCCAGAGAGGATCGGTATCCACGACGGCGAGCACCGTCGAGGGACTCTCCGTGGAGAAGCGTACCTGGCTGCCGGGAGGCACCACCAGGGTGTCGCCTTCGCTGAGAATATAGGCTGGGGACTGTTTGCTGAGCGCAAGGAGATTATCGGCCTCTTCATCGCTCACGACTACTTGTGCGACCGACGAAGAAGGCGCGGAGTAAATGCCGTCGTCGTAGACCTGTGTCTGGAGACCGGACATGGAAGAGCAGGAAAGGGCGGCAAACACGCAGGACGCATATGCCAGAATGTGCTTTTTCATTGTACTTCCTCCTTTAATATCAATAAAAATAAGTATCTTTGTGGCCGGAAAGGCCCGGCAGAAAAGGATTAATGCAATATCCGTACCTATTCCCCGGCTTCCGGCACACAATATTAAGCACAAATCAGCAAAAAAGCAAACGATACTATGGCAAAAGAGGTAACGAGAAGGGAAGAAAACTACTCGCAGTGGTACAATGACCTGGTGGTGAAGGCAGACCTGGCGGAGCAGAGCGCCGTGCGCGGATGTATGGTCATCAAGCCCTACGGCTATGCCATCTGGGAGAAGATGCAGCGCATCCTGGACGATATGTTCAAGGAAACGGGCGTAAAGAACGCCTACTTCCCCCTGTTCATCCCCAAGAGTTTCTTCAGCCGGGAGGCCGAACACGTGGCGGGCTTCGCCAAGGAGTGCGCCGTGGTCACCCACCATCGGCTGATGAACGACCCTAAAGGCAACGGCATCGTAGTGGATCCGGATGCCAAACTGGAGGAGGAACTCATCGTCCGTCCCACCTCGGAAACCATCATCTGGAATACCTATAAGAACTGGGTGCACAGCTGGCGGGATCTTCCCATCCTGTGCAATCAGTGGTGCAACGTGGTGCGCTGGGAGATGCGCACGCGCCTGTTCCTGCGCACCGCCGAATTCCTGTGGCAGGAAGGCCATACCGCCCACGCCACGGCAGAGGAGGCGGAGGCCGAAAAGACCCGGATGGTGAACGTCTATGCCAAATTCGCCCGCGAGGTGATGGCCCTGCCCGTGGTGGTGGGCCACAAGAGCCCCGGCGAGCGTTTTGCCGGCGCCCTGGACACGATGACCATCGAGGCCCTGATGCAGGACGGAAAGGCCCTGCAGGCCGGTACGTCCCACTTCCTGGGCCAGATCTTCGCCAAGTGCTTCGACGTCCAGTTCACCAACAAGGAAGGCAAGCAGGATTATGTCTGG
>JAEEGL010369151.1_pt1 | contig 42491 bp, 33 predicted proteins | sample 9134231 | NCBI WGS metagenome assembly JAEEGL01 (sample SAMN16246548, study PRJNA631951) | gut metagenome | biome: gut microbiome; feature: rumen; material: fiber-attached | host: Bos | place: Iran: Karaj | collected 2018-10 | reverse complement strand
TGAAGTCACTACTTTGCCATATTCATCGTATAGGTCTTCTTCAGTCAGACTTCCACCATTCCACGAAGAAAACATCTCTATACATGCATAACCGCAGGAAACATTCTGAGTTATTGTTTCCACGCCTTCAACATATACAGGAGTGTAGTATTTCTCATTTTCATATATCTCTGAATAGTCCGTTAGAATCTGCCTTGTCTGGATCTGTAGCTTTATCAAAAGTCCCGCCACTACTACAATGATCAAAGCAATAACTATGAGAATAATTCGAATTACCTTTTTCACAATGCCCCCTTCTCGATGCCTATCTTCTTCGTCCTTCTCTGCTGAAAAAATAGCCCAGGTTGATTCTGACTTCCCTGCGTCCAATATCGTCGTTTGTATAGCAACAGGTATCAAAACCTATAAGTTTAAATCCTTCATGCAGGTAAAAGCCTATAGCATTGGTATTACATGACTGTGTCTCGAGTATGATTGCTCTTCTTTTCTGCTTTTCAGCAATCTCTTTTGCCTTATCCATAAGCTGCTTACCAAGCCCCTTGCCTCTGAGATTATCCGACACCCAAAGTTCAGTAACCATAAGTCTGTTTGACCATTCTTCAGGGCAGACTTCTATGCATGCCAAAAGCTCATTGCTATCGCCCACGACTCCAAAAGCTTCAGCATTTTCCCAATGATCCTGATATAAAGAATCTGGGAAGTCATATTCTTCAGGAGTATGAACGATTTCTTCATCAGCATTTCTTTTAACAAGCTCTATCTTGCAGCCATCACCATCAAGTTGCTTTATTTCAAAATCGTAATAACTGTCACTCCTTGTAACCATAGGAATCACAGCACCTTTCCATTTTTCTTTTGGTAAATCTACAATTCCCGTATTCTCTTTTCTTTCCAGCATTACTAAATATTCGGTAGTGCCTTCCTCAAGTTGTCTTTTCCCGTTTGCTCCAAATCCGTGTGCCTCATAAAACTTTATCGCGTCAACATTCTTCTCCAAAGCCCACAAGAAACGAACACTATACTTCTCCTTGGCAAACTCTATTAGTTTTGCGCCAATACCCAGATTCCAGAAGAAATAATCCACATACAATTCAGTAATTTCTTTCCCCTCTACATGAATCATTCCCTTAACAATCCCATCATCATAAACCCAGATATTATCCAGAACTTGGGAGTTACCATATTCTTTTACGAGCTTAACTACCTGCAATTCATTGAAGGAATAATCATCGTTATTGAAGATCTGTCTATACTTAATTCTTTTCGCAAATACTAGGATTTCAGCAATTCTTGATAGATCTTTTGTTTCTGCCTTTCTTATATTATTCACTTAGATTCTCCATTTTCTATTCAGGATAACTAATCTCATTATCCCATTCTTTTATCTCCCCTTGTTTAGGAAATACTGTCAGACAACTTATAAATAATCATACCTTTTTTTAGGCAAAACAAAAAGCCATGTAACGGTTTTATACCGAAACATGGCTCTTGCATGCGTATCAAAATGATTTATTTTCTGTTGGCGCTTATCCAATCGATTGCGAAATCAACTAACTCGCGTTGCTTCATTAATCGCAGTTCTGCATTTCCCAAAATGCCTGTTTCTACTGGGTATTCCTTTTCAAAAGCCCTTCCTATATCGCAAAAGTCTTCTCCGTCTACAAAAAGAGTCTCGTAGGGCTTCCACACCCTATGCCCATTTTCCATGATGGCACTGTGTTCAATACTATTATGCTTGCCCGGATATTCAGCTCTTACATCCGCCAAATGGATTGAAGTGTTTTTGTCATAATCAACGCCGATAAGAAGCACTTTCCCATTTAGTTCATATAGCTTGCCAATTGGCGAAGAGTCACCGAATATATTCGATAAATCATGATTATCTGTAAGATACTTTGCGTGTTTTCCCCACGCTGCAACTGATCTTGCAGGGTGATCACTTCGTATTGCCCCCGGCCATAAGCGGAACATTTCAGCAACTGCGCCCATAGTATTGGTTGGTGTGATCTGTTTGTCGTATGCCGGCCAATTCTGCCTTATAATTTCCCAATCTTCCTCATCGGCATCCCAGTGAACACCCGTCTCCGGATCAAGATTTTTCCAAGACTGTGTCGGCATCATTATAGTTCCTTCCGAGCCAACGGTTTCAATCAGTGCCTCTATAACAGCCTGTGCTCCTCCGATTACATATCCCAGACTGCTTAAGGAAGCATGGACCATTACTGTATCGCCGCTACATAAGCCGATATTCGACAGAGTTTCTTTTATTTGTGCTTTTGTAATTGTCTTCATGAAAATACCTCTTTATTGTTTTACTGCTCCATCCGAAACTCCTGCAACAAGGAATCTGGATAATGAAAAATACAGTATTACAATCGGAACAGCTATGAATATAGCTCCGGCTGCAAACCTTGAGAACTCTGTCTCGCCAAGATGCGTAAGTCCAACTGCAACAGTCCACAAATCCCTGTTCTTAAGAAGCATGTTTGGAAGAATGAAATCACTCCATGGCCATGCAAAAGATGTCAGGGCTGTGTATACCAGGATTGGCTTAGAGAGAGGCATCGTAACCTTCCAGAAAATTGTCTGATTAGATGCGCCATCTATCCTTGCGGCTTCGTAAATGGAGTTGCTGATCGTATCAAAATACCCCTTCTGAACAAGGTATCCCATTGGAGCTCCTGCAGAATACACAAGTATAAGGCTCCAGAGATTATTGATAAGATTGAAGTTTATCATTATCAGATAAACAGCTGTCATTCCCATGAAACTAGGGAACATACTCAGTACCAGCGTTGTTTTCATGAGTGGCTTTCTCATTTTAAACCTGAATCTGCTCATAGTGTATGCAGTCAGGATAACAAGAACTGTTGATAACGCACATGAAAATATCGCTACAAATAAAGTATTACGCAGCCAACTTGGATAATCATACATCTGTGTATCGGAAAAGAGCTTTATATACGTTCCCATGCTGTAACTTTTAGGGAAGAAACCTTCATAATCATATATTGAACCTGATGAAGAGAATGAAGCCAGCACCAGCCACAGCACCGGGAAAAAGAATATGAAGGATACAAGAATCAGTACAATATATGTAAAGATTACTTCTGAGAGTCGTTCTTTTCTCATCTGAATGTATCCTCCTTCTTAAATGCTGATGAATTAACATATGCTGCCAAAGAAATAATCGATGTGATAATGAAAATAATAAGGCTGACAGCTGCGCCTATTCCGTAATAGTTGTTGTCAATAGAGAGGTTGTAAAGCCAGTTGATAAGAAGATCCGTATCGCTTGCCAGGAAATAGTCATCAAGATAAAGCCCGCCCCTCAGGAAGTAGAACACACCGAAGTTATTGAAGTTTCCAACAAAGCTAGTGATGAGCGTAGGTGTCGTAGAAAAAACCACAAACGGAAGTGTCAGCTTTGTGAACTGCTTCCACCTTCCTGCGCCATCAAGGCTGGCTGCTTCGTACAGCTCGTTGTTCATGTTTGAAAGGATTCCTGTTGCAAGAAGCATTGATGTAGGAATTGAAATCCATGCATTTACAAGAAGTCCTATAATTCTTGCCTTCCATCCGGCATCAATATCCAAAAATCCTACAGCCTGTAACCCGAAAGCCTTCAGGTAGTAATTTATTGGACCACCATAGGAAAACATGAACTTAAATCCAAGAAGCGTGATGAATCCCGGAACTGCATAGGCAAGTATAGGAAATGCTCTCCAGAAGGTCTTTCCCTTCACACACTTTTTGTTTAAAAGAAGTGCCAGCAGAAGACCTCCAAAATAGTTTATCGCAGTAGCACAAACTGCCCAGATCAGGTTCCATCCAAGAATTCTTAGGAAAGTATCCTTGATTCCGGACAGGGAAAAGATCTGCTTAAAGTTCCCAAATCCTATCCAGTCCACAAGCTTTGGAGGAACAACATCTCCGCCATAGTTTGTGAATGCGATCAGTATCATGAAGATGATAGGAAGCACGTTAAAGACTGCCACTCCAATAACCGGAAGAAACAGCGCAACAACATAGAACTTCTTGTCCACGTAGGACACCAGCGATGAGTAGAACCCGGGAACAGGTTTCCCCTGTTCCACGAGTTTCTCAGTATTCTTTATATCTCTTATATTGGAGAGGTAAAAAACTATGACTGCTATCAGGACGAGAAATGCCAGAATTCCGCGCAGCATCATTATGATGGAATCATCTCCAACAATGCCGAGCCACGGGTCACCCTCTACTTCTCCGAGGGTAAAAAAGCCCGCCATATCCCATATTCCTGAACTGATAAGATACCACAGATATAGCCCTAAAACGGCCATATACAGAAGTCCCTTTATTCTCTGTCCATAAAGGAACTGTCCAAGCCCCATTATCACATAGGAGCACTTAGTCTTGAAGTTATTTGGTCTCATATATGTACAGAACTCCCTTATTTAGACAGAGTATAGATTGCATCATAGATGCTCTTCGAAGCTTTATCCAAAGCGTCCTGCATGGAAGCCTCATCAGCAAACTTAACAGCCTCGCCTTTGTTTTCCCTGAAGGCATCCTTGGCAACATCGCTAAGAAGTGTACCCATGGGATCCCAAATCTGGTCTACTGCCTTAACGGAAGGCATAAGAGAAATATGTCCGGCATTAAGACTGTCAAAGATCATACTTGTAATTCCACCCATTTCCTCTGCTACGTCTGATCTTGTAGGTGCAATTCCAAGAATCTCAGCTCTTTTCTTAATCATTTCCCTGCCGGTTGCAAAGTTCACAAACTCTATGCAGGCTTCCCTGTGCTCAGTATATGCACTGATGCCATAGCCGTTAACGCCACCCATAACAACGGTGTCGACAGTATTTCCATTAGCGGCAAGATTTCCATCTGCAGGCATTTTGCCAGGAAGTTCTATCATTCCCAGGTTCTCAGTAGCTTTTTCATCTGCTTCTGAATCGCTGAGTCCTTCTGACTTATATACATCAGCAAGTCTGTCATGGAAAAGTACGTAAGTATCAGGAGTTGAAATTGAGCAGAAATATGTGCCATCTGCAACCTTAGAGTATCTGTTCTGAGAGATAGAGTCGTCAATGCATTCCTCACTCATGACGCCTGCAAACTGTTTAAGGCCCAGCATTCCCTTGGCTGCATCACCTTTTCCAAATCCCACATCTTCAGAATTAACGATGCCATTTGCTTCTTTTCCAAAAACATAGCCGCCGTATGAAAAATCAAACTCCGCCATCATATAAAGGTCTGTGCAGGCAGCAACAAGGCCGTATTTCTTGCCGTCAGACTCTGAAACGATCTGCTGCGAATACTGGTACAGACTGCTCCAATTCTGGAAAAAGTCAGGGGTCTTGTCTCCATCCTTATCCCACTCACTTTCCCAATTTTCCGGAAGATTATCTTTCCTGTAAAAAAGCATTGGCTCCTGAACATTTACCGGAACTGCGCAGGTATACTGCTTGCCATCAACAGAAATGGAAAACGCATCCCAAGCCTCGTCCGGAATATACTTTGAGCACTCAAAATCATCCTTATTGATGGCCAGGATATGCTTATCCTCTGCATAAGTCATAAGCTTGTCGTTGGCCTGATACAGAACATCCGGGCCATAACCGTAAGGGCCGTTTTCTGCAAGATTACTGTATTCATCCATGTTGGCATCAACAACCTGAATTCCCTTGTCCTTATATGCCTCGTTAAAGTCGTTTAAAAGTTCGTCAAGATATCCTTCAGCCTTGGCTGTGTCATTCTCAAGGATACGAAGTGTAATGGTCTCTCCGTTGGCCTGCATTCCGGATTCTTTGCCGGATGCCTTACTACCACTGTTTCCGCAAGCAGTTGCACCAAGTGCCAGTGTTGATACTAATAACAGGCTAAGTGCCTTATGTATTCTTTTCATAAAACTTCTCCTCCGCCTACAAACAATCTGTATTTTCCAGGTCCAACCTGAATGCCGTTATCCTGGCCTATATTGTCAGATTCATTGATATATAGAGCAATACTCGCATTTCTTCCGCGTCTCTTAATGCACAAAAGCTTCTTGTCCTCAGACGCATATATTTTTGTGCCGGAAAAAGAGAATGCGCATCTCTTTCTGATATCTGAAAGCTGCTTTATCAGTGCCTTGAGGTCAGCTCCCTTTTCTTTTTCCCAGTCCATGCATCTTCTGCAATCCGGATCATAACCTCCAACAGTATAACACTCCGTGCCATAGAAAATCGACGGAGCACCCGGAAACAGGTACAAAAGAGCCAGCGCTGACTTCAGTTTGTCTTTATCCTCATGGACTTCACTGAAAAACCTGTCTGTATCATGACTGTCCAGAAGGTTCAGCATCATATCATTTACAGTATCAGTGTTCCGCGCAAGAATATCGTTGAGTTTATATGCAACGCCCTCCGCATCCAGTTTTCCATATGCGAAGTAATCAAGTGCGGCTTTTGTAAATGCATAGTTCATGATACTGTCATATTGATCTCCGCGAAGATAATTGCTGGCATCATGCCAGTTCTCACCTATGATGACCGCAGATTCCTTAGCTGCTTTGACTTCCTTACGGAATCTTCTCCAAAAGTCATGGCTGATCTCGTCAGAAACATCAAGCCGCCAACCGTCTATGTCAAACTCATTGATATAATACGTTGCTATGGATATAAGATAATCCTGCACATCCATATTTGATGTATTCCATTTTGGCATGTACTCACAGCCGGCAAATACTTCATAATTCAGAGGTTCCTTTGTTGGGAAATCCCCTTTGATCACAAACCAGTCAAAGTACTCTGATCTTTTGCCTTTTTCCAGCACATCCAGGAATTTGTCATTCCTTTCACTGACATGGTTAAAGACCGCATCAAGGACAATCTTCATCCCTCTGTCATGGAGACCATCCACAAGCTCCTTTAAATCTGCCTTGTCACCAAACTGAGGATCAATCCCAAAGTAATCGACAATATCATACTTGTGATTAGATGGCGAAGTGAATATCGGTGTCAGATATAGGGCATCACATCCAAGATCTTTGATGTAGTCAAGTTTGGAAATAATCCCTTTAAGATCTCCTCCGGCAAAGCTCTTGGGATTTGGAACTTCTCCCCACTTAAGGTTGATATAGTTCTTATCCTTTTTGCTATCTGCCATGCAGAATCTATCGATAAAAATCTGGTAAAAGCATGCCTGAGAAAGCCATTCTTCTTTTTTAAGGATATCTGCGCTGTTAATATACGGATACTGGAAAAAGTTATAATATCCTATGGTGAAATCGTATGTGACTGTTGCACCATCCTCAGAAAAATAGTAATAATCACCGCCATCATACAGATAGAATACATATGCGAGCCTGGTATCCTCAATTTCAAGCCTTATGGAATAGTAATCGTAAAGCTCGCTACTCAGCTCTTTTTCCATGGGAAGCTTTTTCTGACTCTCACCAATGACATATTTACTCTCGTAGACAATCCACGCGTTTTCTATGTCTCCTCTTGCCGTACGGAGCCTTATAACAATCTCATGTTCAGATGTCGGAAAGCAGTATGCAGAATCCGTTATATGCAATAATGCAAATTGATTCATCTTTGCTGCCCCTTACTCCGCTGTTTCTGCGCCATCTGTCAGTGGATCTGAGTTTCTAACAACACTCAAAGTGTCCTGCGCCTTGTTGTCCGGGTTTGTTGTAAGTGTAATAGTGTAATTGCCATCAAGTATGACCTGAACATTTGCCTTGTCATCTGTTCCTGCAAGGCCACCGGCATTCTCCATCTGGCTCTCATCTATATCAGTGAATGTGCCAAAGCCCTTCTGTCCATCCCATGACCAGTCATGGATGATCTGGAACTGATCACCCTCAAAAAGATCGATCGTAAGAGCAAATTCATTTGTGGCATTTCCTGTAGGGACAAGCTCAAACTGCGCTTTCTCCTCATCTGTGAGCTTTCCGGCCCAATTATTAAGTGCAAGCAGTCCTTTCTGAGATGAACCTGCAATGTACCAGTGTCTTGTATCCTCTGCCACTTCAGCACTTCTGAAATCACCGAAAAGGGTTGTATCCTTTTCGAAAGTATCCTTAGAAAGATCCTTTTTACTTGTTTCAAGGAATGAAGGGGTCTCAAACCATCCATTAAACTCAGCATTGTCAGACTGTTCAAAAGCTTCGTAAGATGCCTTATCAAGCAGTTCATCAACGCCAACCTTTACTGTTCCAAGAGTCTCGTCCTGATTCTTGAATGTTATAGTAAGCTCTTCCTTGGGAGTCTCAGCTTCTTTTACCTCAACCTCTTTCCCCTCAGCTACAGAACTTCCGCAGCCTGTGAGACCTCCGATAGCAAGCATTGCTGCCATTGATCCCGCCAACAACTTTGTAACAAATGAATTCTTTCTCATAATGATAACCTCCGCGAATTTCGTTTTGTTAAACTTGTTAACTTAACTGTTAAATTAGTAATAACACTTTGAAATGCTCTTGTCAATATCTATAAGCTCTGCTATCATTAGGTTAACTTGTTAACCCGACTTATTAACTTAACAAATATTCAAGAGGGAAAAGACAAAATGGCTAACGAAAAAAAAGCTACTGTCCGCGATATAGCTGCAAAAGCAGGGGTCTCAGTAGCAACAGTTTCATATGTACTTAACGATAAAAAGGATACAAAAATAAGTGACGTGACGAGAAAGAAAGTTCTCCAGGTTGCGAATTTATTAAATTACAGTATCCCGGAAAAATATAAGAATCAGGATGCACGAAAAGGTGCCTGTACAATAGGCGTAATGTACCAGCTCAAAGCCGATACTCTATCGAGAAACAGCGAGATCATGACGCTCATAAACCTTCTTGCTGAGAGGTTTTTCAGAATCGGTTTTAATTGCCAGCTGATTCCTATAGAATCTGAGGCAGAATATCAGAAACCGGTGGAAGGATTGGACGGAATTATTGCGATTGATCTTGAGGAAAGTGTATTCAAGCAAATGTCCGGACAGTACTTTATTCCTATTCTTTGTCTGGACATGATGATAAATGACTTTCTCTTTTATCAGATACATACTGATATGGAGGGCATCGTCTCAAAGGCAAAAGATATCCTTGGTGATGATTTTTATCTGGTAATCGACAGATACAACAACAATAGGTATCTGGAATATATCTCTTCTGTAGCGCCCGATGGCAAGGCTTTGTTTTTTGCTGATCTCGAAAAAAATAGTTTTACAAAGTTGAAGAATAAAAATGTACTGGTATTTGGCAGTCATCCCGGCATAATTCTCCAGCATTACTCAAAATGTAAAAATATGGTAATCGTAACCAGTGATGAATCGCCATATATAGCTACAACTTCAACCAAAACCATTCATCTTGATATCGAGAAAAAAGCTAACCTTGCCATGAATATAATGATGAACGCTATAGAAAAAAAGTTTGATGTAAAGCACGAATACAAGGTCTTATGATTTATTCGTAACAAGGCTGACAACTACGTTTACAGCAAGTGCAATGAGGAAAGCCGGAAGAAGTTCATAGATGGCAAATCCTCCGCCAAGCTTTGCTATTCCGTATTTCCAGATGAACACAAAGGCACCCCCCGCTATCATGCCGGCAAACGCACCATATAGATTTGAACGTTTCCAGAAAAGAGAAAGAAGCACGACCGGTCCAAAGGCCGCGCCAAAGCCTGCCCAGGCAAAAGATACAATCTGGAAAACGGATGAGTTCGGGTCGCGAGCAATGAAAATGGCAACTATTGAGATGAGAATAACAGTAATCTTTGCCACTTTAACCTGAGTCTCGTCGTCCAGTTTCTTTTTGCCAAAAGCCTGAATAAGATCCGATGAAATGGCTGACGCTGATGCAAGAAGCTGTGAATCCGCTGTTGACATGGTAGCTGCAAGAATTCCCGAAAGAATAACACCTGCAATTATTGCCGGAAGTATTCCGTAGGTACTCATGAGATTAGTAATGTAGATGATAACTCGCTCTGAATTACCACTACCCTCGAGAACCGGAATAACACCCTTTGAACTCATTGCAAGACCGATAACACCTATGGTCAGAGCCACAAACATAGCGATAACAACCCATACACTGGCTACTCTTCTTGAAATCTTAATCTTCTCTTCATTTTCTATTGCCATGAAACGAACCAGAATATGTGGCATTCCAAAATAACCAAGTCCCCAGGCTAACATGGAACAAGCCGTAAGAACTCCGTATGGACTTGCGGTTTTTGAAACAGGATCATGGATCTGTGTAATGCTGAAATATCCCGGAAGAGACTTGGCATTCTCAACAACTGCATCCCATCCGCCTGCCTGAGATATTCCAAAGAATATTACTATTATAAGAGACAGTGTCATGGCAATACTCTGTACCAGGTCCGTCATACACACTGCCTTAAAACCACCCAGAGAACAGTACAGTGCAATAATGATGGCGCTGACAATCATGGCAAATAGATAGTCGACTCCAAACAATGTATTGAAAAGCTTTCCACAAGCTGCGAAACCTGAAGCAACATAGGGAATAAAGAAAATGACGATGATTACAGCTGATATCAGGGTTATAATTTTCTTCTCATCCTTATATCTAGCAGCGAAATACTCGGGAATTGTTATGGCTCCCAGTTTCTCAGTACTCTTTCTGAGTCTCTTAGCCACAAAGAGCCAGTTAAGATATGTTCCGATGGCCAAACCAATGATAGTCCAGGTAGCATCTGCCATACCTGAAAGGTACGCAAGCCCCGGTATTCCCAAAAGCAGCCAGCTACTCATATCGGAAGCTTCAGCACTCATGGCCGCTACGAACGGTCCAAGTTTTCTGCCTCCGAGATAGAAATCACCCGCATCATCGTTGCCTTTAGAGAAGATAACACCGATGAGGATCATCATGGCCAGATACAATACAATTACGATTCCGATAACAAGCTGTGTTCCCATACTTTCCTCCCAACAAAATAGAATGTGTTTTTACTACGTTACCACAGCATAGCGTTAAAATCAATAAAAAAGGCTCGATTATTCGAGCCTTCATTACTGTTTATTTATCGGCTTTTGCCATCTTTCGTACTGTGAACAGCATAGTCACGAAACATGCTGTTCCACCTACAACATTACTGATCGGCTCCGCTGCAAATACTCCATCGGTTCCCATTTTAAAGAGATATGGAAGCATATAGGTCAACGGCACCACAATAAAAGCTTTTCTGAAAAGGGAAAAGAAAATCGCATGCCCTTTTCGTCCCAATGATTTAAACACTACCTGTCCCGAATGCTGGAAGGTCATAAAAATAAATGTTGAAAAATATAGGTTAAAGGCGGGAATTGCATCAGCAAGAATGGTTTTGTCGTTGCTGAAGATGCCAATAACCACTGCCGGGAAAAACCTGATAAAGAGCCATATTGCCGTAGAATAAGTAAGGTCCATCGCCACCATAATAGCTATTGACCGCTTAATCTTATTAAATCTCCGGGCCCCGTAGTTGTAACTTATAACCGGCGATGTTCCCTCAGCAATGGCAAGAATAGGCGTTTCCATCATCTGGCGGGCAGAATTTACCATTGTCATAACAGATACGTACAGGTCGCCGCCTACCTTTGCGAGCACGCTATTGCAGGAAACCTGCACCATAGCATTGGTAAACTGCATGATGAATGCGGCGCTTCCAAGCCCCATAATGCTCTTAATTATCTTCCCATTTCTTCTTATTTCCTCGAAGCCCATAATCTTGAGGTTATAAGCACATTTTTTTCCAAAGAAAAATCTGAGAACATATATTGCAGAAAGAGCCTGCGATATAACCGTAGCAATCGCTGCGCCTTCCGGCCCCATACCAAGTGCAAAAATAAAAATAGGATCAAGAACGATATTGGCGACAGCGCCCACAAGAATGGTCGTCATGCCTATTGTAGCGAACCCTTGAGCGGTAATGAAGGGATTCATGCCTGTTGCTATCATAGAAAAAACTGTACCGATAAGATAGATCCTAAGGTAAGGCAGCGCATACTTCATTGAAGCCTCTGAGGTTCCGAACAGCCTGAGAATTGGCTGTCCAAATATTTCTCCTATTATCATCAGAATAATGCCGGTCGCAATCAGTAAAAAGAATGCCGTGTTCTGAATCTGTCTGGCTTTTTCTTCGTTCTTCTGTCCCCTTGCAATGGAAAACAAAGGCGCTCCGCCACTACCATACATATTTGTGAAGGCAGTTATAAGGATTACCAGCGGAAAACACAGTCCTACTGCTCCAAGCGCCACAGTTCCTATTTCCGGAATTCGGGCTATATACATACGGTCTACGATGTTGTATAGAAGATTTATAATTTGAGCCACGAACATAGGAATAGCCGTGGCCAGGATAATGCTAAAAGTGTTGCCGTTTTCAAAATCTACTTGTTTCATAATATTTCTTCGTATTCTGATTTTTTTGTGATAGAGACGATTATAGCAAAAATCAGCCAATAACGCTAATAACAAACATTTTTATCACGTTGAACTTTTATTGCTTTACAGTGGCAAAGCAATATGTTATACTAGCAAAAACAAGGGCGTTTCGAATGGTTTCGTGCGCCTTTTTCTTGTATTCGTTAAAGGAGGAGATTAACTTATGGAGAATTTTGTCAGTAACGTTGAGCAGGTCAACAACGCGGTAAATGGTTTTGTATGGGGACTGCCTATGCTGATTCTTTTGGTCGGAACAGGTATTCTCATGACAGTTCTGACTAAAGTCTTCCAGATTTCCCATTTTAAGCTTTGGGTAAAAAGCACTATTGGTGGAATCTTTAAAGATAAGCACGTAACCGCACATACTGAAAAAGATGATATGCAGATTTCTCAGTTCCAGAGTCTGTGTACCGCTCTCGCTGCTACCATCGGAACAGGAAACATCGCAGGTGTTGCAGCTGCTATCCTGTCAGGAGGTCCCGGTGCTATATTCTGGATGTGGATTGTTGCATTCTTCGGAATGATGACAAACTTCTCTGAGAACGTTCTCGGTATCTACTACAGAAGAAGAAACGAGCGCAATGAATGGAGTGGTGGCGCAATGTATTACCTCAAATACGGTCTTGGCTCCAAAAAGGGCTGCGCACAGATTGGTGCATTCCTTGCGGTAATGTTTAGTGTCTTTTGCGTACTGGCATCCTTTGGTATAGGTAACATGAGCCAGATCAATTCCATAGCGGTTAACATGAATTCTGCATTTGGAATTCCACACATTTTCACCGGTGTTATTCTCATGGCCTTGGCCGGACTTGTAATCGTTGGTGGTCTTAAGAGAATTGCATCTGTTACTGAGCGTCTTGTTCCTTTTATGGCTGTTATCTATCTTGTATGCGCAACTGCCATTGTTGTCATCAATTATAATCAGCTTGGCGCTGTATTTACTTCTATAATAAAAGGCGCTTTTGGAATGAAAGCTGTAGGCGGAGGAATCGTCGGAAGTGGTGTAGCCTACGCCATGCAGTGGGGAATGAAGCGAGGTGTATTCTCAAACGAAGCCGGACTTGGTTCCTCTGTTATGGTTCACTCCTCTTCAAATGTAAGAGAACCTGTTGTTCAGGGTATGTGGGGAATTTTCGAGGTATTTGCAGATACTATTATCGTTTGTACACTTACTGCTTTTGCCGTGCTTTCCAGCGGACTTGTTAACCTTGAGACCGGAGAAGTTATATCAGATGCCGTTTCAACTGCTCTTGTAGCAGAGGCTTTCTCTACAGTTTACGGCAGCGCAGGCGCAGCATTCATCGCAATTGCTATCCTGTTCTTTGCTTTTTCAACTGTTCTTGGATGGAGCCAGTACGGAAGCAAGGGCTTTGAATATCTCTTCGGTACAAAGGCAACTACAGCATATAAGCTTGTATTCGTTGTTTTCATTCTGATTGGTGCGACTATGGATCTTACACTTGCATGGGATCTTTCAGATACCTTCAACGGAATGATGGCAATCCCCAACCTTATCGGCGTAATCGCCCTTTCCGGAACTGTTATGAGGATTACACAGAACTTCGTTGACAGGAAAATAAAAGGAAAGAAAATTAAACCTATGCTTTCCGCCATTGATGAGATTCAGGAACTTCATGAATCTGAACTAAAGGAGATATGCTAATGGGCTTTCACAGCCCATTAGCTTTTTTTAATTAATTAAGAATCAGTTAAGAATTGCACAAGAGACAGATTAAGACTTCTTCTTTCCATTGCGCTAAAGTATCCTCAGTAACATACATCGGCAAATTGAAAAAAGAGGGGCCAGAAATGATCACAATTCTTAATAACAAAAAGAAAACTATTATTATAGCTGCAGTTCTGATTGCAGCAGTAGGCATCGCAGGTTATTCGGTAAATGCCAACGCCGCAATGTCAGTAAACGCATACACAGCGGACAAGGGCGCACTTGACAGCACAGTCGAAGTAAACGGTAACGTAGAAAGCAATCTCGACAAGGTTTACTACTCCGACATAGACGCAAGAATAGGAACCATCCACATCAAGGAAGGTGACTTCGTTAAAAAAGGTGACCTGATCATCTCCTACGACACAGAAGACATTGAACGTCTCGAGAATCTCACCACCCTGGCGGCTGAAGCAGATCTTGGAAGCTACAATAATTCAATACAGACCGGAAGCCGTACAGCAGGTCTTTACAGCGAAGCCAAGAGAAATCTCGCCACCCTTGATCAGCAGATAATAGATACAGAGACTGCTATTACAAGTACCCAGAATTCTCTTGCAGAACGCAGGGCTGCTCTGGCAGACTTCGGTGCCAAGCTTCAGATTTCTCTCATAGAATGGGCAGACAAGCCTGACTCCGAGGAATATGAAAACCTTCAGAAGCAGATTCAGACCAATGCATACGAGCAGCAATACTCCGCTGATATCGTAAGGATGGAGGAAGAATTAAACGCTCTGAACATTCACCTTTCAAACTTAAAGGAATGTAAGGCGGAAATGACCAGCCAGAAGGCCAGCACCGTTATGAATCTTATGACACAAGGGGCAAAAGACCAACTGGAAGCCGTAAAGAAAGCTAACGAAATAACAAATGACGAGAAGCTTGCATACTACTCTGCTGCAAAAGAGGGAATCAAAGCAGAGTTTGACGGCATTGTTACAGAAATCAATGTAACCCAGGGAAGCAGCGTACCGAGAGGCACAAAACTTCTGACACTCAAGTCCACTTCTGACATTATCATCAAGAGTACAGTAAACAAATATGATATAGTGAATATTGAAGAGGGTCAGCCTGCTTCAGTAAGCATCAAAAACAGGGATTACACCGGATGGGTTTCAAGGATCGAGCGAATGACCAAGGATTCAGGAACCGGATCAGGTATCGGAATTGAGATAACACTTGATGCTCCGGATGAGGACATTATCCTAGGACTTGAGACCAAGTCCAAAATCTATACCGCTAATCTCTCTGAAGTAATCCGCATACCTCTCGAGGCTCTCAGTGAAGACGAAGAAGGCAGCTATGTCTTCGTTGCACAAGACGGAAAGGCTTCAAAAGAATTTGTTGAGTGCGGTATCAGAAACGAAGACATGGTTGAGATAAGATCCGGACTTTCAGAAGGTAGTCTCGTAATCTGGAAAGACTCTCAGGAATTAACAGACGGAATGGGCGTAAAGGTGAACAACTAATGATTTCAGAAAAAAGAAGAATACTAAGTGCAAAGGATCTTTCCAAGACATTTTCAAACGGTTCGGTTCAGCAGCACGTTTTAAAGAACCTTAATCTTTCAATATATAAAGGTGATTTTACCGTCATCATGGGTAACTCCGGATCCGGTAAAAGTACTCTCCTATACGCTCTGTCCGGAATGGACAGGCCTAGTATGGGTACCATCACATACTACACTGATTTACAAGGCACAGAGACAGAGATCTCCGGCTTTAACAACGATAAACTTGCTATGTTCAGAAGAGATCACGTGGGTTTTGTATTTCAGCAGAACTACCTGAATGACAGTATGAGCGCCCTAGACAACGTAATGGTCTGCGGGCTTCTCAAAAACAGCGACAGGAAAGCTCTTGCTGAGAAGGCAAAAAAGCTGCTTCTTAGCGTAGAGATAGGCGAAAGTGATTACAGAAAATTCCCTACCCAGATGTCCGGTGGTCAGCAACAAAGAGTTGCCGTTGTCAGAGGAGTCATCAACAGTCCGGAAGTTCTTTTTGCAGATGAGCCTACAGGAGCCTTGAATTCCCAAAATACAGAAAACGTCCTGGATATACTTACGGACCTCAACAACGAGGGCCAGAGCATTGTCATGGTCACACATACAATCAAAGCCGCTGAGCGAGGCAACAGGATCATCTATCTGGCAGACGGCATAATCAGCGAAGAGGTCGACCTTGGTCCCTATGTCGGAGATTACAAAGATTCGGCCAATCCACATCTAGAAGAGGCTAAAGCTCGCCATCAGCGTCTCAAGGATTTCCTGCAGAACATGGGCTGGTAATCGGTTTAAGCCGCCCGGCATAGATTTGAAAGGATACAAAAGTGTACAGATTTTTCTTTATTGCAAAGAATAATATAAAAAAGCAAAAAGGCGACATGATCACCTTCTTCATCCTGTCTGCTCTCGCTGCACTCTTTATTTTCATAAGTGCATCTTTTCTTGCAGACACCGGCAAGGTTATTGATACCAACATGGAAAGGATCAACTCTGCTGATGTTTTTGCTCTTGTAGGATATGACGAGGCATTGATAGACAAGCTTGAGGAGATCATCAAGGGCAACGTATATTTTAAGAATTTCGAGACCCAGGAATACCTGGCCTTAAGCTCCAAATACAGAGCAAAAGGCAGTAAGAACTGGATTGAGTATTCCGTTCACTTATGCAGATATGAAGAAGAATGTAAGATACAGACCCTCAGCACAGACGTGGCGGGACTTGGCGGAAACGATGCAATCGTTCCAATATCGCTTAGCAACGCATTCAAAGTCGGATCCATACTACAGCTTAAGATAGGCGACAATGTCTATGATCTTAAGGTTGCCGGCTATAATGAAGATAACCTTTTCTGCTCTCCCATGAACCTGGGAACTTACAAAATTTATGTTTCAGACAAACTTTATGAGAACGTTCGTTTTGAGAACCCCAACGGTGCTTTTAACTCAAGATATGTTAAGACCCAAATTACTGATACAGCCAAAAAGAAGCACATCGATGTCAATAAGCTGTCAGATGAAATTGGTGATGAGTTACTTACCTGGTACAACGATTATGTAAAGGCTCATCCTGACTCAGCAGTAAGTATCAATATTATTCCCGCTGAACTCATGAAAACCGGCTCGTTGATACTGCCCTTCGTATTTGTGGCTTTAGTACTTCTTTTTGCCATCATCATACTTATAATAGCCATTGTCATTATCAATTTCGGGGTAAAGAACTTTATAATGACCAATATGCGTAATACAGCCATTATGGAGGCTTCAGGCTATACGGTTCAGGAGCTCATCCTTATACTACTGTTCCAGCTTCTGTTGGTATCGGGATGCGGCGCAATTCTAGGCATTCTCGCTGGAGCCATGCTGATTGACAAGGTTGGCATTATCATACTGATCACCCTGGGACTTAAGTGGAATCAGCCGGTAAACGTCATGATGGCAATCATTGTTTTTCTGGGAATATGTTTGCTTGTAGGGCTTCTCACAGTCTTCCTTGGCAGGGAATACAGCAAAGTCAGCGTTCTTTCAGCACTAAGGGGTGGCGTCAACACTCATAACTATAAAAGAAACCTGTTCTCTTTTGACAAGACTTCTTTTCCCATTGCAGTCACTCTGGCTCTTAAAGAGACTTTCGGAAGATTCAGAAATCAGATTGGTGTAATCTTCATTATGATGATCCTGGCTATATCTACAATCGTTGCTTTTGGCATGGTTAACACCTACGGAACTGATGAAGGTGTGCTTGAAATGGGCGGCTTTGATGTATACGATGCCTACTTTGAAGGCAGCGAAGCCATGCAGGCAAGTGTGGAAGAAATGAGGATGGTAGCCAATACCAGAAGAGAAATCTGGATGGGTGAGAACTTTTATTACAAAAAGAACAAAGAAAGCATTACCGTAAGAGCGATTTCCGATACCTCAACCATTATCGGCGGATCTGTCATAGAAGGTCGCTGGCCTTCATATTCCAACGAGGTAATGCTGGCTACCAACGCAGCCTCAAGACTAGATGTTTCCGTTGGTGATGTGGTTGAGATCAAGAACGATATCGCGGAAGAATCCTATATCGTGTGTGGCATAAGCCAGACCATGAACAACATGGGAATGATGGCCTTTATGACTCTGGACGGTCTTTCTAAGGTCACTGCCCTGCCTGATTCCATGAATATCTGCGTCAATTTTAAACCCGGCGTAACCTTCGCAGAATTTGAGAAGGAGTTTAAAGATATGTATCCCGAAGTGACTGTGACAGACTATTCTGAGGCAGCACATCAAACCGTAGGCCTTATAACAAGCGGCATGAAAATATTCGCATTTTTTGTAGCTTTCCTTACCATCCTGATTGTGGCGTTTGTTGAATCCCTTATTGTTCGCACAAACATCAACAAGCAATGGCGCAATCTCGGCGTTAGCAAGGCTCTGGGCTTCACTTCCCGCCAGCTGATCCTACAGGTAATGCTCTCCAATCTTCCGGCAATTCTTATCGGCGTTACTTTAGGACTTTTGCTCTCTCCTACCCTTGGAAGCAAGCTTATGATCAGCACTATGATGGTATTCGGATTTAAGAGGATCAACTTCGGCATAGGTCCGCTTTCCTATGTTCTTACTGCAATTATCATCTGTGGCGTAGCTCTTGCCACAGCCGCATTCATGGGACGTAAGATAAAAAAACTGGAACCCGTGAAAATGATTACCGAAGAGTAATCTGCTTATGTTACAATTGTCCATAAGGAGTGTCGAGACTACCTGCTCGGCAATATCGCGATGCATTACAACTGTCTGATAGTGGATGATGAAATTGAACTGGCAAAAATGACCGCTGAATATTTCAGGATGTTTGACGTTTCCACGGAATATGTGGATAACGCTGCATCCTGTTACAGCTTTTTTGATAAAGGAAACACCGCTGACCTCGTGCTTTTGGACATAAACCTAGGTGACGGCAGCGGTTTTGACGTATGCAAAAAACTTCGCGAAGACATGCAGCTTCCAATACTCTTTATCAGCGCAAGACAGAGCGACGATGATGTGCTTATCGCCCTGTCTATTGGTGGTGATGACTATGTAAAAAAGCCCTATAGTTTATCGGTTCTTTTGGCCAAGGTAAAGGTAAACTTAAAGAGAATCGAGCAGATGAAAAATGCTGTGGCAATGCCTGGAGCAGAGGTTATCGCTGATTCTTCAAGAGCTGAAAGCGGCTTCTATATGGACTCTCCCACCATGTCAGTTATCATAGACGGCAAGAGCATCCCCTTGAAAGCCAAGGAATACGCACTTTTGGACTGCCTGTACAAGCATCACGACACAATCGTTAAAAAAGAAGTGCTCTTTGACGAAGTCTGGGGCGATACATTTTTCAGCGACAGCACGCTAAACGTACACATAAGGAAACTGCGGGAAAAAATAGAAGAAAACCCTAACGATCCAAAGCTTATCAAAACTGTCTGGGGAACAGGATATATTTTAGAGCTATCATGAAAAGTTTAAAGCGGATATTCATTTCTTTTACCATATTTATGATGATCGCCATAGCAATTTTCTTTAATCTGAGTAGGAAAACTGCCTATGGAAAAAGAGACATCGTATACTATAATGTCCTGCTTCATCAGGTACAGCAGGATCTTGAAGCGAACCTTCCCGAAGAGGATGTTGAGCAAAAATACTCCTGCCACATTGTCCTGTCCAAAGAAATCAATAATGCCGAACTTGCTGAATTCTATACTACCGGCGCTCTGGTGTTGGATCTTGACGTGAACGGCGAATACATCGGTAAAGTCGCATGGAACGACAGAGAAGAAAACTTCGACAATACCAGATATATGTTTTTAAGAGCCGCATTATTACTGTGGACTGCAGTGCTGATATGCGGTTATCTGTTGTTGCTCTACATGTACATAGTCTTTTTAAAACCCATTGAAGAACTTAAGGATTTCTCTGAAGAAATTGCCAAGGGCGAGCTTGACAAGCCTCTTCCGATCCACAGGAACAATATGTTCGGAAGCTTTGTCGAGGGTTTCGACATCATGCGCGAACAGGTAAAGACATCCATCGATAGAGAACGACAATCGGAAATTGCGAGAAAAGAGCTAATTCAGGGCCTTTCACACGATATTAAAACTCCTCTGGCAGTCATAAACGCAGCCTGTGAGGTTCTGGAGCTGAAATATACAAGGAAGCTAAAAGAGATATCTTCTGCTTCTCAGGATTCCGGATGCGATGCTCAAGCTGCAGAATGCAATGATACTTTGGATAAAATCAGGACAATCTCAGCAAAATCAGAGAGTGTAAGCGCACTTATGAGCGATGTTATGCACGCCAACCTTGAGGATATGGAGAAAATAGATATCAGCGTCAGTGAAGAAAGTACGCTGGTACTGGAAGATCGGATTAAAAACCTGGCCTCTCTCGGAAATATCATCATTACAAATCATATTCACCCGTGTCTTGTTTATATGGACAAACAGCGCATGGAGCAAGTTATCGATAACATCATAGGCAATTCATCCAAGTACGCCGGAACAGACATACATGTTAGCTTTTCCGAAACTGAGAACATGCTTATGGAAAATGGCAAAACCGGCAGTTTCATTAAGATAACTATCCGCGACAGCGGCCCGGGTGTTGATAAAGATGACCTTCCTCTGATTGCCGAAAAGTATTACAGAGGAAAAAATTCCAAAGATAAAGCCGGATATGGTCTTGGAATGTATCTATGCAAAACCTATATGAATAAACAAGGCGGCGGAATGGAATACTACAACGACAACGGATTTGTAGTAGAGCTCCTTCTGCGGAAAGTATGAAAAAAGCCTTCTCTGAGTTACTTGAAATCAGAGGAGGCTTTACTATTATTACAGTCGTTTTATCCAGGCCCAGGCCAGATCTGCCCATAGACCTACATCTTCTTTAAGACTCTGGTCCAGTCCAAAGCCCGGCATCTCGTTTCCGCCAAAGAACTGCTCGATCAGTTCTTCTCTGCGCTTTTCTGAAACATTTACACCTTTTCCTTCTTTTACAGAGAATGCTGCGCGCATGGTCTGTTCCATGGTGTAATCACCACCGGACCAGCCCTTGAAATAATCACTGTTGGCAATGGACAGCCCGTGGAAACCGTTGGGGAACACATAATGTGCAAACGGAACATTGTTTTTGCGAAGAGCCATTGCAAATAAATAGCTGTTCTCAACAGGAACCAGGCCATCCTCCTGTGTCTGCCAGAGGAAACATGGCGGAGTGTTCTCACTAACGTTCTTCTCCAAAGAAAAGTACTCAAGCTCTTCAGCAGAAGGCTCATTTCCAAGAAGTGCCCTGACAGAATCAGCGTGAGTATACTCACCGGTAGTAATTACCGGGTAGGAAAGAATAACCCCGTCAGGTCTGTTAGATACCTTATTAAGCTCAGGATCTATATCTGCCACATCATCAAAGTGAACTGCAAGGCTTCCGCATACGTGCGCGCCTGCAGAGAAACCACAGATAAGGAGCTTATTTGCATTCACATTGTATTTATCCGCATTTTTCCTGATAAAACGAACGGCTCTTGAAATGTCATTCAGAGGCTGCTTCTTTAGCGGGACAGACATGGTGATATCTGTTGTGTAGCTTAAAACAAATACATTCATGCCGCGGTCAAAGAATTCCATTCCGGGTAGCTCACCCTCGTGAGAACAGCACATGCAATATCCGCCGCCCGGTACAACAAGCATACAGTCACGTTTCTCGTCGTCATTATGAAGATATGCGAAAATATTCGGAGTAAAACCGTAGGCTGCAGCGTAGGTATACTCGCCATCTTTCCAGATATTCTCACGGAACATTCTCATTTTGGGCTGGGGCATATCTTTTAACAGGAAATCTTCATCGGAATAATCCGGTTCCCATTTATCAATTTCAGCATCAGGTACAGCAGCTTCTATAACTGCATAGTAAGCCTCTTTTGCCTCGCATTTTCCCTTGAAACAAAGCGGATAGCTTGTCTCTCTTCTAAATCCGGAAAGCCAGCTGTTCTCATCAAGAAGATTCCAGAAAGTTACACTGGTAATGTTTGCTTTTCCTGATTTCTTGGCATCCAGATAGATTTTGAAAACTTCTTTATACCTGAGAGCAAGCTCATGCATGGACTTCTCGCTGGGATCTGCGTTGTGCATATCGAGCTCAGTGATATTTATCTTGAGTCCAAGAGCGCCGAACATCTCAAGTGCTGTGCGGTAGTCGTTAAGATCAGGGTGATCCATCAGAAGATGAGACTGCATGCCCATTCCATCAACCAGGTTCTCGGCTTTTAAGGGTTTGAGGACCTTTTCGATGATAAAATCTCTTTTCCAGGGCTGCGCTGTTTCATAGTCGTTGTAAAAAAGATCAACTCCCGGTGCGGCATATTTTCTGGCAAATTCAAAGGCTTTAATAAAGAAATCCTCTCCTACAGCTTTATGCCATATGGATTTCCTGAAATCTCCCTCATCCACAATCTCATTTACAACGTCCCAGGCATAGATTACGCCGGGGTAATTGGTCTGAACGAAATCCAATACTCCGTGAATGTAGCTCTCAAGTCTTGCCAGAATAGTCTCTCTGTCAGCAAGCGGATACATTTCGTTGTAGTTCTCGCAAAAGAACCATTTAGGAGTCTGGTTGTGCCAAACAAGAGTATGTCCGCGCATGGCAATGCCCTGCACTTTGGCAAATTCAAGATATGGAATCGCATGCTCAAAAGTCAGAGCCGGTGCGAGATTATATTTTTCCGGATCATTTTTATTACTATCCTGGTCAAGATAGTACATTGGTTTCATGTCATTCTCACAGGTGAAGCTGTTAAACTGAGCTGTAAGGAGCTTCATGTGAGCCTTAGTATGCAGATTCCATCTGGAAATCGCTGCACCAATCTTAAAATATGGTTCGTAGGCAGTTTTTAGATTCATAATTTCCTCCTTATGCCTCATATCTTGCCTACTATCATATCTAAAAAGAACTATTATTTATACTTAATTATTGCTTACTTCCTATTACTTTCGATTCAGCCGGAATCTAATCAGATTCTAATTTCCAGATCCGGTTTGATCGACCGCTCAAGGCATAATCTTACGTTCCTCATGTCGCTGAAATCAACGAAAGCCTCTGCCTTTTCTCTTGAATTACCACTGGCCTCTTTTCGGTCAACAAGACGTTTCTTAAGCATTTCCTCGTCAGCTCTGATGAAAATGGTGTAGTCTGCCATTTTATGCAGTTCTCTCCAACCATCTTCGTCAAGCAGCAGGTAATTTCCTTCCAGTACAACAATGTCTCCGGTAACAAAGATTGCGTCCTCTATTGGATTGTGGAGATGCCTGTCATAGGTGGGCCAGCCACAATTCTCGCCGGCAGCAACCATACTTATTTTATGAGTAAGTCCCTCCAAATCAAAGGTCACCGGAGCTCCCTTTATCTGTACCATCGGTAGCATTTTGCCATCAACTTCCGTCTCATGAGATATCAGATACTCCTGCCTTCTGTGAAATCCATCCATTCCAATAGCCTGAAGTGTCATATCCTTAAACATGGTTTTTGAATAGTATTCCAAAAAACTTGCTAGTGTGCTCTTCCCTGCCCCGGGAGGCGCTGCAAGCATAACAAGAACTCGTCTGCCCTTTGCACGTCTCATTTCCCAAAGGCACTCAAGCAACGGCTCAATGATCTCCCTGATCATATCTTCGCTATATTCCGCGTCCACATCTATCCCGTTTATATTTACATCGTATTTCATCTTCTATTATTTCCTTCTTCCGATTTTATACCTGTAATTATACGGCTTTCTCTTTCAAATAGGAACGCGATGAATCGAATGGCGCACGGAAAAAGCCAGAAAGACCGTTACGCCCTTCTGGCTTTACCACAAATGAGGTTTATGGTTATAAGGTAATCAATCGTCGATTTCGAATTCAACAATTTCGCCGGTTGCGATTTCTATGTCGTAATTATACTCACAGAAACCTACGCGGAACTCTACCTCATAAACATCAATGTTGTCGTCAAAGTCTTCTTTGACCTTCGAGAAAAGAATATCTTTCTTGTCATATCCGGCATGCTTAAGTACAATCTCAAGTGCCTGATCCTTGGTTATTGACTGTGTTGTCTTAGTTGCTGCAACACTGGTCTTAATTGATGCTTCTTTTGTATCCATATTTTTAGCAAATGCAGTTACAGGTGAAGCTGAAAGAATGATCATTGCTGACGCGATTATTGTTGCTGTTGCTCTAATTATATTCTTCATCATTGTATTATCCCCTCTTTCTCATCTTCCTGCTGCGGAAGTAGTTTTCATATTTCTTGAGATAATACTATCAATTCTTTTATCACAAAACTGTCACAGTACAGCAAATCCATAGCCATCAAGGCAGATCTTTGAATCCTCTCTCATAACACCGCTGCTTACAAGGATATTGGAGCTGCCATCTTGCAGTTCACATACATACTTGCTGACATCTACCTGTTCAGGATTCAGGGAAAAGAGCATTCTCAGTTCGCCCTGTTTTAAGACCATAATCCTCTTTTCCTCATCCAGCTCTATAATTTCAGGTATTTCTCTATACAGCTCCGGATGTGCATGTCTGAAGGTTATAAGTTCTTTATATGCACCAAAAATCCTGTCATTTCTCAGCTCTTTTTTCCATAGCATTCCACGCCTGTTGTCAGGATCATTTCCTCCCTGCATGCCCACTTCATCGCCGTAATAAATGAACGGTGTTCCCGGGAAAAGAAGTGTAAGCGCCGCGGAAGAAATGAACTTATTATCATCACAGCCTCCGCAAATTGAGGTATAAAGCCTTGGAGTATCATGGGAGTCCATGAGATTCCAAAGAACAGGAAAGACATTGCTGTGATATCTACCGCGCACCTGACCAACGCTTCCTATAAACTCATCAAGACGGCCATTTCCTCCGTAGAGCTTGCCAAGAGCCTTAAACCAGGCATAGTTCATGCAGGAGTCCCATTCATCGCCTTCAAGGAAATCTTCACACAGATGCCAATCCTCACCCACGATAAAAGCATCAGACTTAATTTCTCTTGCAGCGCGTCTTAATTCCTTCCAGAAGCTGTGCCCAATCTCATCCGCCACATCCATACGCCAGCCATCAATGTCAAACTCCTTCAGATAGCGGCAAACCACATTTTTGACATACTCAGCAGTCTTTGGATTGGAAAGATTGAGCTTTGGCATGCCTCCGTAATATCCAAAAGTCTTGTAATTGGGAAGAGTCTGCCTTGTTCCTCTGTAAATCGGAAACTCTTTTATATAGAACCAATCCTTGTACTCCGAATCTTCGCCTTTCTCCAGAACATCCTTAAAGGCAAAAAATTCTGCGGAAGTGTGGTTGAAAACGCCATCCAGCATGATATACATGTTCCGCTCATGAGCCTTTTTTACCAGATCACGCAGGTCATCTGCGGTTCCAAGCTCAGGATCGATTTCATAATAATCGATGGTATCGTACTTGTGCTGAGTGTCGGCCTTGAATATAGGAGTCATGTATATGATATCAACACCCAAATCCTTGAGGTAATCCAGCTTATTTATTATGCCTCTGAGGGTTCCGCCAAGCTTAGTGTGATACTCCAGAGGAACCTGATACCATATATCATCCGAAACTTCCTCGGTCGCAGCAAACCTTGTGGGAAAGATCTGATATACCACTTTCCCTTCAGCCCAGGCCGGAACCTCAGGATATCCTTCTTCTCTGAGTGTTTGAGGACAGTCATACATATCCTCTATATCTGTAAGCTCATAGTCAAAAAAGTGATCGTCGCCCAGATATGTTTTTTCACCGTTACTGTCTTCTATTTCAAAGAAATATCTAAGGCACAGAAGATCCAGCTTCACCTCGGCTTCATAGTAATCATGGAAATCGTCAGTTGCAATCTTTTCCATGGAGAATGAATCTCTGGTATCCTTCTTCTTTAAATCAAGATATTTATCTATTGTGTGGAGGGTGATTTTCTCCACATCATTTCTTGCAGTTGCTATACGGATTCTGAAAGTACCTTCACATATCGGATAGCAGTATTCACGGGTTGCTCTGTGGGTTATTGCTGACCTAATCATAATACCTCCTCTCGGAAAACGTTTTCCGAAACTGTTGGAGATATATTATCATCATTACGTTGGCGTGTCAATATCTCAAAAATGCCAATATTTTCGGTGCGAGTGCGCTGTCTCCTCCGAGACTTCGCACACAAAAAAGAAAGTGCATCACCGATCTGATTTGAATCTGGCAATACACTTCCTTCATCATTTTATTTATATTTTCAGCGCTGCCATAATCAAAATCTTCTTGATCTTGGCCTGCCTGCTCTCATTTTTGCCTCAATAGCATGGCGCACATAAATGTCAGCGTTCTCTGTGATGCCCTGCTTCTCACTATCGCTCAAAGCTCTGACAATCTTGGCAGGACTTCCGAAGGCCATCATTCCATCCGGAATCACCGTGTTCTCAGTAATAAGTGCACCTGCGCCTATTATGCAGTCATTTCCGATCTGAGCACCATTCATGATGATCGCGCCCATTCCGATAAGGACATTATTTCCAACGCTGCAGCCGTGCACTATTGCGCTGTGGCCTATGGTTACGTTGTCTCCGACAGTCAGCTGATACTCCTTGTCAACATGCAGTACAGCCATGTCCTGGACATTGGTTCGCTTTCCAATCTTGATCTCCTTGGAATCTCCTCTCACAACTGCGTTGTACCAAATGCCGCTGTCGCTTCCAACTGACACATCTCCCACTACCTGAGCACCCGGAGCTATGAAAACACTTCTGTCAATTTTTGTCATATAGAACATCCCCCATATATTTCATACACAAGAATTATTCTATAATTTTTCGGCAGATTTTTCCATAACCGGCTTTATACAATTAGTATTATTCGCCATCTTCTTTTACGGCATTTTTGTCATATTCCAGAATGTCACCGGGTTGGCAGTCTAGTGCCTCACAGATAGCCTCCAGTGTAGAAAAACGGACGGCACTGATCTTGCCGGTTTTTATCTTGGATAAGTTTACGTTGCTGACTCCTACCTTCTCTGAGAGCTCATTAAGGCTCATCTTACGATCTGCCATTACACGATCAAGTCTAAGTATAATTTTACCCATAATCATACCTCCTTAAAGTGTCTCATCAGATTCAGTCTGAAGGTATGCTCCATACTTAAAGATAAATCCAAGGCCAAAAAGTAGGAGAATTACAATTACAGTTGAAAGGCTGAATGATGGGCCAAATTCAATCGTTCCTGTAAATGCTGTTGAAGTCACACTTGATGCAATTCCTGACATGATTCCCCAAGGAATCAGAGTCCAGGTGCAACGCTCCACAGCCTTTATGATTTTCTCTTCAAAAGGAGATTTGCAGGTCTTAAGTCCGTCACAGAGTCTTTTTACAAGGAGTAATAAGAAAGTGCTGATGCCCATGTATACTACACCTACCCAGCATATAAGGGCGAGTCTGCGTGGATTAAAGCCACCTTCTTCTCCTACAAAATGAGCTGTGACCCTGTCGCCACTGTTCTCTACATTATCAGGTGTATAGACTTCTCCGTTGAGTTCCATTGTTCCGGTTCCAAAAGAATCAGAGTAAATATCTGTAAATTCTGAAAGCCATTCGGCATTTCCATCGCTTGCATCAATGCTCATAACTGCATCACTGTTGATCGTTACTGAAAACAAATCCTTCGGAAGTGTTAACAGGAGAATTCCTCCCAAAATCGCTGCTACAATTCCGATACACATGATAATAAAACAAATGTTGCTGATGATACTTCCGGCCTTGCCGATTGTGTTAATTTTCTTGATTGCATTTTCCTTGTTCATGATTTCCTCCAATCGTTTATACCTTCTATGAGTTTAATAAAACAGTAGTTGCAAACCACCCGGGGTATTAACATTAAACATTTATGATTTAATGTTTATCGATAAATATAATATATTACCCCGATTATCATTTGTCAACTACTTTTTAATGTTTTTCATTAAATATTTTTCGTTTTTATTTATCGTCGCTTAAAAATCACAGTAATCATGGGCAAAAAAAATTGAAAAATTGAAAAAAAATTGAAAATTGAAAGCAGAATCGCAGAAGTCAGAAGAAAACTTGACCGCGCCAAGAACAAGCGCGGTTGGAGTGATTTAGTAGATATAAGCTGCGGCTATGAAGTTTTCGACCGCAAGGCCGGAATTCCCTTTGAGCAGTTTGCAACCCGCATAGATGAGCTGATGTACAAGGAAAAAGAAGCACACCACGCTAAATATTCGTCAGAGAAATGATCATCTCTGCGGTTTCCACCATATCCGTGCCGGAATCCATAGCGCATTTTTGCAAGTATTTATGTGCTTCCGGCTCAGTCATATGATGTCTTTCCATCAAAAGAGCTTTCGCCTGCTCTATAACTTTTTTGTCTGCTTCAGAGCGCTGCATCCGGCGCTCTTTTGCTTTCTTTTTTGCCCGCTGAACACCTTCGATCATTATGTTCAAAGTAGAAAAAAGATCTGCTCTCTGCAAAGGTGTAGGCAGATAAATAAAGTTTTCACGTTCCGCATCCATCGGCGCTCTATTGGTGGATGCAATCATTACCATCTTGAAATAGGCGGGCAGATCTTCCAGTAGCTCAGAATAAAGCATGTCACTTAAGCGGTAGCCACATATAATGACTCCGCTTCCAAGATCATCCATGGCAGAAAGAGCCTGAACACCTGAAGTGCAGGTCACGACTCCGTCATATCCACCACGGCTTAATATGCTTTTGAGATTCAGCGCGTCTTCCGACTTCGCAAAAGCTACAATTATGTTCACTAAAACCGCCTCATTCCAATGAAATTATTTCAAATCAGAGAAAAACTGAGTTCAATGTAATCTCATCAGAATAAATTGAGGTATCTCTTGATTTCCCACTGGGTTACGCAGGTGCGGAAATCCTTCCATTCAGCCCTCTTGGCGTCAAGGAACTTGTTATATATTGACTCTCCAAGGATCTCTTTTACAAAATCATCAGCTTCGTAAGCGTGAATAGCTTCTCCCAGCGTCATGGGTAAAATTTCAGTACCGCTCTGTCTGAGCTGCTCATAGGTTGCATGAGCCAAATTTTCGCTCAGTTCCTCAGGTGGAGTCATCTTCTTTTCAATACCCTCAATACCGGCAGCAAGAATAAGAGCAATCGCTAAATAGGGATTGCAAGTAGCATCAGGGTTTCTAAGCTCAATTCTGGTGCCATTTCCACGATATGAAGGAATACGGATCAGAGCGCTTCTGTTGGCTGATCTTGAGGACCAGGAAATACTAACAGGAGCATCATATCCCGGAACAAGTCTCTTATATGAATTTACAAGGGGGTTTGTCACAAGAGTCATCCCCTTAACATGTGCAAGAACACCTGCAATAAAGCTTCTTGCTGTATCTGAAATAGCCTCTCCGCCGCCTGTTGCAAAGAGGTTGTTTCCATCCTTATCTTCAGCCTGAATATTTATATGCATACCTGAACCACTGATTCCTTCTGTTGGCTTTGGAAGAAATGTGGCATAAAGTCCGTGCTTCTTGGCTATAGTTTTAACTGCCATTCGGAAGGTCATGATCATATCTGCAGTGCGCTCAGCATCCTCTGCGCTAAAGTCTATCTCGTGCTGTGCAGGCGCAATCTCATGATGGGATGATGAAATATCAAATCCCATTTCCTCAAGGTTAAGGATTATATCACGACGAACGTTCTCTCCCTGATCAGCAGGCGCAACATCGAAGTATCCACCCTTCTCATTGGTGTGATTTGTTGGCTGCCCCTCATCATCATAGTCAAATAAAAAGAACTCCGGCTCAGGATTGATCTTGAACTTGATTCCCAGCTTATCTGCCTTTGCAACCACCTGCTTAAGAACATTTCTCGGATCTCCGGAAAACGGCTTCCTGTCTACTGTATAGACGTCGCAGAACATTCTGGCAACCTTTCCTGCCTGAGGACGCCATGGATAGATCTCAAAGCTGTCAAGATCAGGATAAAGATACATATCGCTCTCATCGCTTCTTACAAAGCCCTCAACGGACACGCCATCAAACATGCACTCATTGTTCAGTGCACTCTCCAACTGGCTTGCAGCAATGGCAATATTCTTGGGAACGCCAAAAATATCGCAGAACTGAAGCCTGATAAAAGCTACATCCTCTTCCTCGACAATGCGAAATATATCTTCCTTCGTGTACTTGCTCATAGTCCCTCCTAATATGAAAAAAAGCACCAGAAACAGCGAACAGAAAAGTGTTCGAGTTCTGGCGCCCTTGCCTTTATGCTATTTTACTCCACATGCTTAAGATTCTGCAACAACAGATTTAAATAATCACATTCCTTTTCTGTAAGCTCTATGTCGAAAGCCTTAATGTTTTCCTTCATGCGGTTTGGATTAGAAGTGCTGATAACCGCAAACATGTTCATCTTCTGATGGAACATCCATGACAGTGCAATCTGCGAAACTGTCGCATTTTTTGCCTGTGCCAGCTCTTCACATCTTTTTAATCTCTCAAAGTTTTCCGCAAAACCATAGCCCTTCATGGCAAATGAATCCAGGAATTTTTCGGCATTTTCTGCATCACTGCTCTTCATTTTCCCTGAAAGAAGTCCTCTTCCCAATGCAGAATAGGCCACAACCGGCATCTGGGTATCAATGTACCATTTCCTTGCATCCTGCCTTTGATTGCCGGATATGGTCACACAGGTATTATCCCATACAACCCCCAGCTGATCAGCAAGGGAAAAACTGGGACTGGAAACGGAAAAAGGATTTAATCCCTTCTTGTAAGCGTACTCGTTAGCCTCATCTATTCGCTGATGAGTCCAGTTAGAGCCACCAAACAGTTTAATTTTGCCAAGAGCCTGCATCTCATTAAATGTTTCCACGATCTCAGAGACGCTGACTTTAGGATTATCTCTGTGCAAAATATATATATCAATATAGTCCGTCCTGAGGTTCTCCAGTGATTTATCCAGGTCAGACAGCATACTCTTTCTGTTTACCCTCTTAATAAGTCCCGCCGGATGGCCACATTTACTGAGAATAACAACGTTCTCTCTATGACCCGCTCCTTCCAGCCATTTCCCTATTGTTCTTTCTGAATCGGGATAAACTCTAGCAGTATCAATTGCAGTTATGCCGGCATCATACATCGAGGAAAGCCATTCATTTGGCTCGACGTTTGGTGGATCATTTCCTGTCCCCAGAAAAATCCTCGATACTTTTTTATTTATTCCTTCGATCTGAGTATAAAATTCCATATATACGCCACCAATCCTCTAAAAAAGACTCAGAACCCGATCTTTCTTATTGCATCAACAAGGTTTCTTGCGTAAACTTCGCATCCAAGGCAGTTTGGATGGAGATTATCAAGGTAATACTCAGGGAAATGAGGAACAAGCTTCATTCCTTCAATAACCTTGACATTCTTGTAACTGCTTGCAATCTTCCCAACCTTTTCACAGAATGCATCCATGATTGGGAATCCGTCAAAAGAGTCTCCACGCCAGATCGGAGTAATGCAAAGAATCGGAATAGAATTACCGTAAATACCGGTAAGAGTCTCATAGTACTCTTCCACAGCAGTCATATTTTCATCTCTGTACTGATTTGTTCCAAGAGCAACGATGATCTTGTCCGGACTGTAGCCCTCCATTTTCATAAGTGACTTTTTATCGTACACGTATCCACCGATGCCCTGATTCAGGATATCATAGTTTAACGATCTGTTTGCCACGCTTACATAGGTATATGAAGATCTTAATGGGCCGTATCCCTGTGTGATGGAATCTCCAAGCCACAGCACCTTCTCGTTCTTGACTGCTCTTTCGACCTCTGCATCGGCAGTAAAGTTTTTGATAAGAGCTGTTGCATCAGCCGGAAGGTATATGATCACATTTTTCTTTTCTCCTTCAGGCAGCTCCCAGGTTATAGTTCCGGTATCCAGAATATCTTTAACACGGATAATTCCATATACGAATCCATCGACAACAAGTTCAAAAGTATCCGGTGATCCTTTCCAAATGATCTTATAGTCAAAAGATACTTTGCTCGCGCTTGTTGTAAACTCAAGTGTCTTGGCAGTAGATGCTGTACATCTTTCATACCACATCTCAAAAGCACCCTTGAAGTATTCGATCTGCTTTTTAGAATACTGGAAAGACTGAAGATATCCGTCTTTTGTCTCTTCGAATTCATACGCCCCAAAATAAATGTTTTTTAATTCCTCATTTGTTAAAACCATTTTCAAAACACCTCCAACACAACATATTCCTTGTTCATATTATCGTGAAAGCCACAGTATTACAACATTTTGAGGCAAAAACCCGGACAGTTTTAAAAACCGTCCGGACAGATCAGCCTTTTGGCTGATAATGATATTTTTTCATGCAGCATTGCTATTTACACTTGGTTCTACATACTGAGTTTCAGATCTTTGTATTGTATCCGGATAGATCTTAAAGAAATCATTTTTCATGGAAACCGGAACATATCCCATTTCCTCATACTGAGCGGATTTTTCAGCCCAATCCTGCTTTCCCCACTCGCGTACATCATCATCGGCAACAACCATGTAAGCCTGTGAAGGGTATGGATTTCTGCTATCCAGCACATAATTCATCATGCTTGTATCACTTCCGCTGTTACCAAATGCAAGAACCGGGCGAGTGCCTATTTCTCTCTCAATCTCGATGGACTTGTTAGCATTAAGGTTTTTCTGGATAAATCCACCTGTAAATACGAGTTCATCGCCATCAGCATACTTGAAATCCATATTTGAAGGTACATCTTCGTAACCTCTCTGCTTTACTTCAAACTCTGTTCCAATAACATGGGCCGGAGATACATATTCGCTGATAGGTGAGTTTGCGATGATAGCTCTTGAAGTCGTGCGCTCTGTTCCGCTGATCACATATATCGTAAAGTCGTTATCATACAGGTACTTTACAACTTCCACCATTGGCAGATAGAATCCGTCGATGTAACGCATATTCTTGAAGCTGTCAGTCTTCTTCTGTCCAAATTCCACTGAATAATCATAAAGCTCCTGGACAGTCATTCCGGCATAGGCCTTTGCAAAATTCCTTGCAAGTTCCTCACCTGCTGTGTATCCGGGTTTGATCTCCATAGCTGCAGCCTTAAGTTCATCTGACACCTTTTCAGGATGATCTACCAGGCAGTAATTAATAAACATCATAGTATCGTAATAGGTATAGAATGTCTCACAGGTCAATGTACCGTCCATGTCAAAAACTGCGATACGATCCTCTACAGGAATATAATTATCGGCGTCATTCTTATTAGTAACCTTTGTCACATAGTTTCTAAGACTCTCAGCTGCCTCTGAATCTGCTGACCAGTATTCGGACAAAGGCTTTTGATTTGTCTGTGCACAACCTGTAGTTCCAACAAAGACAATCATAATTGCCATTACTAACATCATCGACATCATACGGAATTTCTTTTTCATTTTTTTCTCCTCTTTCTAATTTGAATTTTAACTTACACGTTAAGAATATCAGCCGAAATATCATAAATCTGTCACATGTCCGGTTTTTTCCTATTATTATATGGTTTCAAAATTCATTTCTTTATTGTGACAGTTCTGTGATGTTCCTGTTGATATGATTAGTTCAGTTGAAAACAAATTTATGGGAGGCGCAAAATGTCAGAAAACGTAAAGATAGTTCCTGCAACATGTTCACAGTGCGGTGGAACTGTAGAAGTAGATCCAAACTCTACTGAAGCAAGATGCCCCTTTTGTGGGACATCATTTGTTGTCGATAAGGCAATAAATAACTATAACATCAGTCATGCGACTATCGATCATGCTGATAACGTGAACATTGATATGACCGGATCCGTTAAGTCTGTTCTTGATTTTTTCGGGACACAGATGCGTGAAGGCAGAGCCATAAGAAGAGAGATCAGATTGGCTGAAACGGAAAAAGACAAAATTGCAGTTCAGGGTTTTATGAAGATCTTCGGCATTATGTCTGCTGTGATGATGGCCGTAGGAATGGTAATGTTTGTATATTACCAGATAACGGATACCGGTGAGTCCACTGAGCCCGAATATTCGGAGAGCTATGAAAGCGACAATGAATACTATTCATCAGACTATAACAGCGATCCTGATTTCGAAGGCTACAGCTTTGATACTTCATTTTAATTAATGATAAAAAACATAAAATACAAAACAAACAACTGATTCCGGGAGGTAATTAACAATGAACAAAATACTCACAATGATAACAAGTGCAATTGTAGCAATGACTATCGCATTAACAGGCAGTTTTGCTGCCACAAAGGCTTATGCTGCCAGTGACTATCAAAAGTATGTAAAGGGTGCAACCTTCCTGGGTGCTTTGCACGGGCAGGATCAGAACGACAACGAGCTGGTGCTGGCACTTTATGACAAAAACGGCGATAAAACAGCCTACATAAATGACGGAATATCTCATGTCTACACTTCATATAAAGAAGTGGATTCAGCAATGAAAGGTATTGGAAGTGTTGAGAGATATGAATTTGAAGGTACATTGGCATACAACTTCTTTATGCTTAACGGATTCCCATGCCTTTCTACTGATGACGGGATCATATACGTCTGTGAATATCTGACAGCAGACGAAGTTGCAACACTGATGAGTTATGACTGATCCAATACTATCTTAACTAAGGATTTTCAAAAAATTATCATCCGTAATTAATTATGGCCGTCACAAAAGTGACGGCCATTTTTCAGGTATCAAATATGCAAATTTGCTTTAAACTCTTTAGTTACCTGCTGAAGGATGCGGCATGTACTGATAAAGTTTCATTGCGGTTGATGATATAGGCATTGACTGCAATATCACTTTACCGGGACCTGTAATAACAGTATTAAACAGACCCTCGCCACCAAACAGGCCATTCCTCACATACGAGAAATGGCCTTTTGGCAATCATTTATTGCTCTGTTACTCCACATCCTGAAGTGCAGCAACGCCTTCTTCACCTGTACGTACTTTAACTACGCGACTTACGTTATATACAAAGATCTTACCGTCTCCAATATGGCCGGTATAAAGAGCTTTCTTGGCTGCATCAATAACCTTCTGAACCGGAATCTTTGAAACAATAACTTCGACCTTAACCTTAGGAAGGAGTGTTGAGTCTACGGTAGCACCACGATATTTCTCAGTAGATCCCTTCTGAACACCGCAGCCCATAACCTGTGTCATTGTCATACCAGTTACACCAAGCTCGTTCAAAGCCTTCTTCAGAGTATCGAATTTAGCAAGTTTGCAGATAATAGATACCTTGTGCATTCCAGTGTCGAATTCCTCGGCTAGAGGAGCCTCCATAGAAACAGGAACTGCGGCATTTTTCTTGGCTTCTGAAGCAGCTTCATACTCGCTCTCACCAAGATCTGTGTTCTCGTTAACATCAACAGTAAGTGTGTTTGAAATATCCATAATGCTGAATCCTGCATAAGCAGATGTAAGGCCATGCTCTGTTGAGTCAAGACCAAGGATTTCCTCTTCCTCAGTAACTCTAAGTCCAATAGTAACCTTTATTACCGAAAATGCGATTGTGATCGTAATTGCTGTCCAAGCTGCAACTGTTGCAAAACCAAGAAGCTGTATTCCAAGTGTGTGGAAACCACCGCCATAGAAAAGACCTACAACTCCTGTCTCTTCGTTTCCCGGAGCAGTTGGTGTTGCGAAAAGACCAACTGCAAGTGTTCCCCAGATACCATTCATCATATGTACTGCTACGGCACCAACAGGATCATCAACTCTGAGCTTATAATCAAGGAACCATACTGCGAAGCATACAAGAAGTCCTGCTACAGCACCGATTACAATAGCACCAAAACAATCTGTTACATCACAAGGAGCTGTGATAGCTACAAGTCCTGCAAGAGAAGCGTTAAGTGACATAGAAACATCGGGCTTACCATATTTAATCCATGTAAATACCATTGTTACGCAGGTTGCTACTGCCGGAGCTACTGTTGTTGTAAGGAAGATTGATGCAAGCTGTTCCTGTGAAGTAGCTGCAGCACCGTTAAATCCATACCAGCCAAACCAGAGGATAAAGCATCCAAGAGCACCGATTGCCAGGTTACTTCCTGGGAATGCATTAACTTCTGTGATCTTTCCGTCTTTGTCCTTTGTGAATTTTCCAATACGTGGTCCTAACATAGCTGCACCGATAAGTGCTGAAATACCACCAACCATATGGATTGCACATGAACCAGCGAAGTCATGGAAGCCAAGCTGTGAAAGCCAGCCGCCGCCCCAAATCCAGTGAGCCTCGATCGGGTAGATAAGTCCTGAAATTACTGCAGAATAAATACAGTATGAAAGGAACTTGGTTCTTTCAGCCATGGCACCTGATACGATTGTTGCAGTCGTTGCACAGAATACCAGGTTGAATACGAAGTTTGAAAAGTCAAAGTTTGCATAAGATGTGAAAATATCAAATCCGGGCTTTCCAATAAATCCAGCAAGGTCTTCTCCAAGCAAAAGAGAAAAACCGATTAAAATGAACATTACTGTTCCAATACAGAAATCCATCAGGTTCTTCATCAGGATATTTCCTGTATTCTTTGCACGGGTAAATCCCGCCTCCACCATTGCGAATCCGGCCTGCATCCAGAAAACCAGTGCAGCTCCGATAAGGAACCAGATCGCAAAAACCGTTGTCGTTGAAGTCTCAGATACCAAACTTCTAATAGCTTCTTCTGTCATAACTTTACTCCTCCTAATTTTTTTATATACAGAAAAAGCGCCGCGACGTTTTTGTCCGTCACAGCGCCATTGCTGTCTCACATGTTTGAATACCCCATCAGGTACTCATCAATTTCCCGGGCACATTCCCTGCCCTCTGCGATAGCCCATACAACAAGGGACTGACCTCTGTGCATGTCTCCTGCAGTAAACACCTTGTTTACATTGGTTCTATAATCAGGTAAAAGAGTCTCAACCACGCCTCTTTCTGTGAGTTTTACCCCAAAGGCGTTTGCCGTATACTCCTCGCAGCCTACAAATCCTGCTGCGATCAGAAGAAGATCACATTTAATCTCCTCTTCTGTTCCTGCAACCTCGGTAAGCTTTCCGTTCTTGAACTGCACCTTCACGGTCTTTATCCCCACAAGCTTATCACCCTTAGTGATCAGTTCTTTTACCGTGGTCTCGTAGATACGAGGGTCAGATCCAAACTTGAAAATTGCTTCCTGCTGGCCGTAATCGGTTTTAAGAACCTTGGGCCATTCCGGCCATGGATTATCAGCCCTTCTTACTTTAGGTGGTTCAGGCATCATCTCCAGCTGAACTACCGATCTTGCGCCATGCCTTATGCAGGTTGCAAGACAATCATTTCCGGTATCTCCGCCTCCGACGATGACAACTCTCTTCTCTTTGGCACTGATAAAGGTGCCCTCTTTAAGTCCGTTGTCCAATAGGCTCTTTGTCGTTGACTTAAGGAAATCCACTGCGTAGTGAACGCCCTTAACCTTCTCAAATCCCTTTACACCAAGGGGCCTTGCTTTCTTGGCTCCGCAACACAGTGCAATCGCATCGTATTTCTTTAGCAGTTCTTTTGCTGTAACAGATGCCTCTGAAAGCTCGGAATTCTTAGCCTTCTTTGAACCGCTCTCATCCTCGAATCCAACATTTACTCCGGTCTTGAACACCACGCCTTCTGCTTCCATGAGCTTTTTACGACGTTCAATGACTTCTTTCTGAAGCTTCATGTTGGGGATTCCATACATCAAAAGTCCGCCGATTCTATCTTCCCTCTCATAAACAGTAACGCTGTGTCCTCTGTGATTAAGCTGATCAGCAACTGCAAGTCCTGATGGGCCGCTTCCGATTACAGCAACCTTCTTTCCGCTTCTGATCTTCGGAATTCTGGGCTTCATAAGTCCCTGGCTAAACGCGCTTTCTATAAGATAGAGCTCATTATTGTGAATTGTAACAGGATCATCATTCATCCCGCAGATGCAGGCTTTCTCACATAAAGCCGGACAAACCCTGCCGGTAAATTCCGGGAAATTGCTGGTCTTAAGAAGTCTTGAAAGAGCATGTGGAATGTGGTCGTGATATATCTCATCGTTCCACTCAGGAATCAGGTTGTGCAGCGGACACCCTGTAACCATGCCCTTTAACTTAATTGCTGACTGACACATAGGCACTCCGCAGTTCATGCACCTTGCGCCCTGCTCTTTTCTCTTTTCCGGATCAAGGCATTTATGAAATTCGTTAAAATTCAAAATACGCTCATCTTCAGGAATAGTCATATCCTCGCATCTTGCGTATTCCAAAAATCCTGTTGGCTTACCCATATCTACTTCATTTTCCTTTCCCGGTTATCTTGTAATCTCATTGAATGCTTCAAGTACAGCATTTTCATAAGATATACCCTGCTCCTCGTATTTACCGATAGCTGATATTACTCTCTGATAGTCATGCGGAACAATCTTCTTGAAGTGTGGAATGTACTCCTTGAACTTACCAAGCACTTCTTTTCCCAGCTCTGAACCTGTCTCCTTCACATAATCTGTGAGGATGTCCTGAAGCTCCTGAATGTCGTATTTCTCAGTAAGTTCCTGAAGAGATACCATTTCTTTGTTCATCCTCTTGTAGAGGTCATGATTAAGATCAAGAACATATGCGATTCCGCCGCTCATTCCGGCTGCAAAGTTCTTACCGGTATCTCCAAGAACGACTGCTCTTCCGCCTGTCATATACTCAAGTCCGTGATCACCGCAGCCCTCTACAACAGCTGTTGCTCCTGAATTTCTTACACAGAATCTCTCTCCTGCTACTCCGCAGATATAAGCTTTACCGGAAGTTGCGCCATACAACGCCACATTTCCTATGATTATATTCTCAGATGCCTTGAATCCTGCTGTCTTAGGCGGTACAACAACTATCTTTCCACCGGAAAGTCCCTTTCCAAGTCCGTCGTTGGCATCACCTTCAAGCTTAAGTGTCATGCCCTTAGGAATGAATGCTCCAAAGGACTGTCCGACACCACCCTGACAGTTAACAACAAAGGTATCCTCATTAACTTCAGTTCCAAGCTTGTCTGTGATCACAGAACCCATGATGGTTCCAACTGCTCTGTTTGTACTTGTTACCTGGACACTCTCCTGATGTTTTTTGCCCTCTGAAATATACTTATCAAATGCAGGCAAAAGAACTGACTCATCAACTGTAGTCTCCAGTTTGAAATCATAGATCTTGGCGGGATCAAAATGCCTGTCAGGGACAGCAGCATAGTCTCTGTTGAGAATCTGCGCCAGATCAACCATATCAGCGCGCTTTGTGATCTGCTTATCCTTAACCTTGAGGCAGTCGGTTCTTCCTACCATCTCATCCACGGTCTTAAATCCAAGATTTGCCATGATCTCTCGAAGCTCTTCTGCTATAAACAGCATGAAGTTCATTACATATTCAGGCTTGCCCTTGAAACGCTTTCTGAGTTCCTCGTTCTGAGTTGCGATTCCAACCGGACATGTATCCTGGTTGCAGACCCTCATCATCATACATCCCATGGTTACAAGCGGAGCTGTTGCAAATCCGAATTCCTCTGCACCTAAGAGACATGCAATTGCCACATCTCTTCCGCTCATGAGCTTTCCATCGGTCTCCAAGATGACGTGATCTCTTAGTCCACTCTCAATCAAGGATCTGTGGGCCTCAGCTACGCCAAGCTCCCATGGAAGTCCTGCATTGTGTATGGAACTTTGAGGGGCGGCACCTGTACCTCCGTCATACCCGGATACCAGGATTACCTGCGCTCCGGCCTTGGCAACACCGGACGCAATTGTTCCAACTCCTGCTTCAGATACCAGCTTTACTGAAATCCTTGCTCTTCTGTTTGCATTCTTCAAATCGAAAATCAGCTGTGCCAGATCCTCGATGGAGTAGATGTCATGATGTGGTGGCGGAGATATAAGTGATACTCCCGGAGTTGAAAATCTTGTCTTTGCAACCCAAGGATAAACCTTCTTTCCGGGAAGATGTCCGCCTTCACCGGGCTTCGCACCCTGTGCCATCTTTATCTGGATTTCCTGAGCACTTAACAGATATCTGCTTGATACTCCGAATCTTCCTGATGCCACCTGCTTGATTGCACTGTTCTTTATCGTTCCAAATCTCTCAGGATTTTCACCACCCTCACCGGTGTTGGATTTTCCACCCAGTGTGTTCATGGCAATCGCCATTGTTTCGTGTGCTTCCTGAGATATTGAACCGTAGCTCATAGCTCCGGTATTGAATCTCTTAACGATCTCTGATGCCGGTTCAACCTGATCCAGCGGAACAGGCTTTTTAGCCGGAACAAATTCAAGAAGTCCTCTGAGAGTATGAGGTTTCTCGTTATCAACGATTCCTGTGTATTCCTTGAATCTCTCATAGCTTCCTGACTGAGTAGCCTGCTGCAACGCTATGATTGTCTGAGGATTGTACAGATGATCCTCTTTGTCATTTCCGCTTCTTAACTTATGGAATCCGGTGCTGTCGAGAGTTGTATCTGTAACAAGTCCCATAGGATCGAAAGCATGGTCATGTCTGAACTTGATGCCTTCTTCAATCTCTGCAAGACCAATTCCGCCTACTCTGCTGACGGTTCCGGTAAAGTAATCGTCGATTACTTCCTTTGAAAGACCTATAGCCTCGAAAATCCTTGCTGACTGGTAAGACTGAAGTGTCGAGATACCCATCTTTGCTGCAGTCTTTACGATTCCATGAAGTATAGCGAAGTTATAATCCTTAATAGCAGTGTGATAATCCTTATCAAGGATTCCTATATCTATGAGTTCTGCAATACACTCATGTGCCAGATACGGGTTGATTGCTCTGGCACCAAATCCAAGGATTGTCGCCATCTGATGAACATCTCTTGGCTCTCCGCTCTCTAAGATAAGTGAAATAGCTGTTCTCTTCTTGGTCCTTACCAGGTGCTGCTCCACTGACGAAACAGCCAGAAGAGAAGGAATTGCCACGTGGTTCTCATCAATTCCTCTGTCAGAGAGGATTATTATATTGCTACCCTTGCTGTAGGCTCTGTCTACGCTGATTGACAGCTGCTCCAGTGCCTTCTTAAGAGATGTGTTCTTATAGTAAAGAAGAGATATTGTCTCGGTCTTAAATCCCGGCTGATCCAGCGTCTTTATCTTCATAATATCAACGCCTGTAAGAATCGGGTTATTAACCTCGAGAACACGGCAGTTTACACTCTTCTCCTGCAGAAGATTACCATCTGATCCGATATAAACAGTGGTATCTGTTACGATTTCTTCTCTCAGAGAATCAATCGGAGGATTGGTAACCTGAGCAAAAAGCTGCTTGAAATATGAAAACAGCGGCTGATGCTTCTCGGAAAGAACTGCAAGTGGCACATCATGTCCCATAGAAGCTGTAGCTTCCACAGCGTTTGTTGCCATTGGAAGAATGCCGTTTTTAACATCTTCATAGGTGTATCCAAACACCTTATAGAGCTTATCTCTCATCTCTTGAGAGTGAGTCGGTATCTTCTTATTTGGTATACTGAGCTCTCCAAGATGAAGGAGATTGCCGTCAATCCATTCACCATAAGGCTGTCTTGATGCGTAGTAATTCTTGCACTCCTCATCAGAGATAATCCTCTTCTGGACTGTATCCACCAAAAGAATCTTGCCCGGCTGAAGTCTTGATTTCTTTGTGATGTGCTCAGGCTCAATATCAAGGACACCAACCTCTGATGCAAGAATCAGTCTGTTATCATCGGTTATATAGTATCTGGATGGTCTAAGTCCGTTTCTATCCAGTGTTGCCCCGAGAATGTCGCCGTCAGTAAAAAGAATAGCTGCCGGTCCATCCCACGGCTCCATCATTGTTGCATAGTAATGATAGAAATCTTTTTTAGCCTCATCCATGAAGTGATTGTGTTTCCAGGGCTCCGGTATGGTTATCATTGCTGCCAGCGGAAGGTCCATGCCATTCATGTACATGAATTCCAGGGTGTTATCCAGCATAGCTGAATCAGATCCTGTCTTGCTGACCACAGGGAAAATCTTATCAATATCGGCATCCTTCATAACCGGAGAGATGATTGTTTCCTCTCTGGCCAGCATTCTGTCGATATTACCTCTTATTGTATTTATCTCACCGTTGTGGGCGATCATCCTATAGGGATGTGCTCTATCCCAGCTCGGTGTTGTATTCGTTGAGAATCTGGAATGTACTATTGCGATAGCTGTCTTATAATCCTTGCTCTGAAGGTCTTCATAGAAAGCTCTGAGCTGCTTTACCAGGAACATTCCCTTATATACGATAGTTCTTGAAGAC
>JAEEGL014704975.1_pt1 | contig 42493 bp, 34 predicted proteins | sample 9134231 | NCBI WGS metagenome assembly JAEEGL01 (sample SAMN16246548, study PRJNA631951) | gut metagenome | biome: gut microbiome; feature: rumen; material: fiber-attached | host: Bos | place: Iran: Karaj | collected 2018-10 | reverse complement strand
GTTGGCGGCCCAGAAGAACACCATGGAGTCGGCGCGCATGACGGTCCGCTCCGGCGCGAAGTGGGTATCGTCCACGCCGCCGGTGACGGTCTCATCCAGAGCCCACATCACGGGATTGAAGAAGAAGTCCTCGTCGTGGACATCCTCGAAGGGGTTGGCCAGCCGGGGGATCTCCACGGTCTTGGTCTCGCCGCAGCGGGCACAGGTGAAGGTCTGCTGGCCGGGTGCCTGATGGTTAGGCTCCACGATCACAACGGGCTCACCCCAGTCGTGGCCAAGGGCCTCGGTCTCGTCGGCGGTGTAACTGTCATTGCAGCGGGAGCAGGTGTAGGTGGTGAAGCCGGCCTCGGTGCAGGTGGGCTCAGTCACAACAGCGGTGTAATCGTGGCCCAGAGGATCGGTCTCGTCAGCAGTATAAGTGTCGTTGCAGCGGGAGCAGGTGTAGGTGGTGAAGCCGCCCTCGGTACAGGTGGGCTCGGTCACAACAGCGGTGTAATCGTGGCCCAGAGGATCGGTCTCGTCAGCAGTATAAGTGTCGTTGCAGCGGGAGCAGGTATAGGTGGTGAAGCCGCCCTCGGTGCAGGTGGCAGAGGTAACGGTAGTCTGATAATCGTGGCCCAGTGCTTCCACGGTGCGAGTCTCAACGGTGTTGCAGCGGGTGCAGGTGCGGGTCTCCTCACCGGCCTCGGTGCAGGTGGGAGCAGAAGTCTGAGTCCAGTCGCCGAAGTTGTGGCCCAGAGCGGCGGTCTCGCTGTCGGTGTAGGTATCGTTGCAGCGGGAGCAGGTATGGGTGGTGTAACCGGCCTCGGTGCAGGTGGGCTCGGTCACAACCGCATTATAATCGTGGCCCAGGGCATCCAGCGTGTGGGTCTGCGTATAGCCGCAGAGGGTGCAGACGCGCTTCTCCTGACCGGCAGTGGTGCAGGTGGGCTCAGTCACGGTAGTCCAATCGCCAAAGACATGATCGCAGCCGGAGCCGTCCTTGGGAACGGTGGTGTAATACTTGGTGCCGGGCGCGGAAGCATACAGGGAGATAGGCTGCTGGCCCTGCTTGTAGCAGCGGAAGACGTTTGCCTGGTTGTTGTAGCGGAGGCTTCTCTCCGTGTACTTCACGCTGGTAATCTTCACACCGTCGCTGCCATAGGAGAAGGTCCAGCGGGCAGCATCGGCAGAATCTGAAGTGGCGGTATTAAGGCTGTTGCTGTTGCTGGTCAGAGCAAGCCAAACGTCAGGCTCCTTCATCTTGATGGAGTAGACGCCGCTGCTGACTTCCTCAACCACGAAGATGTAATCGTCGTCAATATTAGAAAGGCTTTCGCCGGTCAGAACGCCGCCAATCTCGCTCATTTCCGCCACAGCGGAGGAAATGGTGCTGCCGGTAACGTCGCCGGAAGCGTCCAGGACCTTCTCGCCCTGATAAGTGATGACGTACTCACCGGACCAGTTGTTCCGAGCGGAGGTCACCAGGTTGAATTCGCCTTCGCCGAAGCCTTCATCCGCGATGAAGTAGGAATACAGTGCATAGTAGGTAACGCTGGGATCGGTGACAGTCAGCTCAGTGCCTGCCTTCACGAAGGTGGGAACTTCGGTAACGTCATCCTCAATGGGAGCAGTCGTCCAGCCGCGGAAGGCATAGTTGTGCGCGTTGGCAGTGGGGGTTCCGGTGGGAGTCGGCAGGGTGATGGTATCGCCCACATAGCCGTTGAAGTTGTCGCAGCTCACGCCTTCGGGAACGTTGAAGACGACGGTGGCGGGAACTCTGGCGGCAAAGTTGATCTGGACGGTGCAGTCGGTTTCCGCGTTCACCTGGAAGACGTTGCCGTTCTGGGTGACGGTGCAGGTGCCTTCCAGAACTTCATAGCCGGCAACTTCATAGCCGGTGTTGGGGGTAGCGGTGATCTGACGGCCGGAAACCGCAACTGTGCCCCAAGCGTTGTTGTTGGAAACAGCGGAAATATTGAACTGGGTGAACAGGGTATAAGTGGAGGTGGGAACCTGAATGACGTCCACATTGCCGTGACCGGGATAGGGATCCTCGGAGGAAGCAACGATGGGGAACGCAACATGGTTCGCAACCGCCTGGCTGTAGGAGTAGGAGGAGTACGCAGGGTCCCAATCGCAGTTGGACTTTTCCTTCATGTAAGCACACGCTTCTGCCACGGTGTGATCCTGGCAGAAATAGGGCCAGAAGAAGCCTTCGTACTTGTAGTCGCCGGTGAAGGTGACGGACTGAGAGTAGCCATAGACAACCTCAGCGCCGTTGGCGCGGAAGGGGGCTTCCATACCTTCGGTAGCCATGCCAAGGCAGATGGCCATCCAGATAATGCTGTTGGGGGCGGTGCCGTTCATGTGATTGGCAATCGCGGTGCCGTCAACGGCCCAATCGCCGCCGCCCAGGCTGAAAGCGTGGTAGTAGGTGCCGAACTCGCCCTGCGCGGAAGACTTGTCCTCGGTGGTGAGGCCGGTACCGGTGGTCAGGCAGAGGTAGGAATCGTTCGCGCGGGAAGTGTAATCCGGGTTGCTCCAGGAGCCGTTGTCATAGTCAGTGGTGCCATGGGAGTCAAAAATCACGACGCCGCAAGTGGAAAGCGCAAGGCCCAGATTATTGACGTTGGCATCGTTGGTCTTGTAGGTGGTGCCGGTGCCGCCAGTGGCCTGGGCAACAGCATTGCAGCGATTCTCATACTGCGCGGTAAAGGAGCCGTCAATGCCGATGTAGGGCTGGAAAGCAGCAACATCCATAGATGCGGCAGAGCCGCCCTTGGGGTTGTAGTTCACGACTTCGGTGGCAGCAAAATCCTCAGCGTTTGCGCCCGGAATTCTGCCGGCCTCTCTCTTCGCACGGTAGCTGGGAGAATAGCCGTTGGGATCGCCGTTCTTGTCGACCCAGAAGAAGAAGTTGCCGTGACGCTCAAGCGTGCCGGGGACGTAGCTGGAGGAAGAAGTGACGGCATCAATGATCTCGTCAACAGCGTTGTTGTAAGTGGCTTCAAGTGTTTCTGCAGTGTTTGCCTTATTTCTTCTTGCAGCGTTTGCTTCGATCTCTGAGATCACGTCCCAGATATCGCGCTCTTTCTCCGCAGGGGCAGCGGCAATCGCCGTGGGCATAAGGGAGAGGAGCATTACGAGGGTTAAGAGAAGCGCGAGAAATCTTTTCATAGAACAACCTCCTTATTTTGGTTCTTCGAGCATTATAGCACAACATGTAGTAGAATTGCAATAGGTAGATAAAAATTTCTTAAAACTTTTGTGCAATTTGGACGATTATATTGAATATCGTGTGAACTCATTCAAAAACAGCAGAATTAAAATATCCAAAATAAAGGTTTACTTTTGCGGACGCTTCTGATATGATTATAGTGTTGGACATTTTGAGATAATTTCCAAAGATTCTCAGAGAAAGGCTGCGATTATTGACCCATGGAACAGAAAAACAAACAGAAAACAGAAAGCCGAAAACCGGACCATCCGCTGATTGCGATTCTCAAATTCTTTCCCCTGCTGCTCTTCGCGGGATTGGTCCTTTTCCTGAAATTTGATCTTTTGATGGCAGCGCCCCTTGCCACCTTTGCTGCTATCATTATATATATGTTGACCGCAAAGGTCCGCTTCGGCGACGCGTTTGAGCATGGCATGGAGGCCATGAAGAAGATCGCACTGATTTTCTTCATCCTGATGTTCGCCTATGCTGTGGCCGAGTGCTTTATGGCAACCGGCGTCGGCGCCTCCATGATTAATCTCGCGCTGAAGCTCGGCGTCACCGGTCAAAGCGTCGCCGCTGTATCTCTGATTGTAACCTGCCTGCTATCAGTGGCCACCGGCTCCTCCTGGGGCACCTTCGCAGCCTGCGCGCCGATCTTTCTCTGGCTGAGCCACATTGTCGGCGGAGACGCCGGCTTGACCGTTTGCGCCATTGCGGGCGGCTCCTGCTTCGGCGACAACATCGGAATGATCTCCGACGTGACCGTTCTGAGCTGCGGCATGCAGAACGTAAAAATCATCGACCGCGTCAAGCACCAGCTCTTCTGGTCTCTGGGCTGTCTGCTGGTGGCTTTGGTTGTGTTTTTTGTGGCCGGACTTGGACTTTCCCCTACCGCCGGGGATCCTTCGCAGATTTTTGAAACCATCCCCGACTCTGTCATGACTGCGCTGGAGCAGGAGCGGCCTTCTGCCGTAGACCTGCTGCACCAGGTTCGTGACGGTGTTCCATTCTACATGATTTTCCCCGTGGTCGTTGTGATAGGCATGAGCTTCCTCAACTGCCATACCCTGCTTTGCCTTGGGGCCGGCGTCCTCTCTTCCCTGCTGCTGGGCATTTTTGCAGGCACCATCTCCTTCCCTCAGTGGTTTGCTGAGTCCGGCCCGATCTTCACCGGCTTCAGCAGCGCCGGAGGCTGGGTCGTCGTGATGATGATGTGGGTGTCTGTTTTTGGCGGAATTATGAATGCCATGGACGCCTTTGCCCCCCTGAAACGAGTTGTGATCCGTATGTCCCGCAATATTCACCACCTGATGGGGTGGTGTTCTGTGCTCTGCCTGATCGGAAATGTCGCCCTTGCGGACGAATCCGCCCAGGTGGCTACCATGTCCCCGATCGTGCGGGATATCGTCGAAAACAACACGGAATGCGATACGGAGGCGGACGAGTATGGCCTCCGGGTCAAGCTGGCAACCTTTACGTCCTCCATGGGTATTTACGGCTCTGAGTTGATCCCCTGGCACTGCTTCCCCGTGTTCTTCGCAAGCATCGCCTCTGTTGTCTATCCCCTGGCGGCGGACGGGACCTATATTGACAACCGCTTTACGCCGATTGATATTATCAGCCGGAACTATACCAGCTTTATCATGATCGGCACGATCCTGATTCTTACCTTTACCGGATGGGATCGCTTTATCCCGAAATTCGGCCTTCCCAAGGGCGCCCGTCTGAAAAAGCAAGGCTAAATCTCAGCAGGAACAAGATTAACCTGTATTCTCGGTATTTTCTTTTCATTTTCGAAAAATAGGGCTTGACATTTTCGGATTTTTTGCTATAATAACGAAGCTGACTGCGAAACGCTGTTATAGCTCAGCCGGTAGAGCGCATCCTTGGTAAGGATGAGGTCCCCGGTTCAAATCCGGGTAACAGCTCCAAAAATCGCGCGTTTTCGAGAGAAAACGCGCGGTTTCTTCATTTTGTTCTGTGTTTTGTAAATGCTTGTTGCCTCCGAAAAAGTCTCTCTGTCCTCTGCCCGGCAGAGTAACAAGGCTTGCGTATTGAATCAATACGCTTTGCTTTTCTGGTTGAATCCGCAATTCTGTTGGAAAGCATAAGAATGGCGATTACGTTTGGAACTGCCATCAGTCCGTTGCAGATATTGGCGGCAGTCCAGATTCCCTGCACAGAGCAAAACGGCGCAAGGCCAATTGTAATTGCGTACAGAAGCAGATATATGTTTCGAATCCGGGTGGAACCGCCGGTCAAATCATCCAGGCAAGCAGTACCGTAGCAGCTCCAGCCGATTACCGTGGTAAAGGCAAACATTGAAAGAATCAGAAACACTATCAATTTGGAAACAAGACCTGGCAAGGGCAGACCCTTGGCAAAGGCGATCATCGTCGCGCCGACGCCTGCGCCGGAGCTTCCGGTGACAAGGATAGCGAGGCCGGTCAGGGTGCAGATCAGAAACGTGTCAAATACCGTTGCGGTCATGGAGATCAGCCCCTGCTCCACGGGGGTCACGCCTTCCGCCGAAGCAGCGGCAATGGGAGCTGTTCCAAGCCCCGCCTCATTGGAAAACACGCCGCGGCTGACGCCTGCCATGACTGCGCCAAGAAAACCCGCGCCAAAGCTCTCCGGGTCCAGTACACCGGCAAAAACAGAGCGAAGGGCGGAAGGCAGCTGATCTGCGTTTCGGATCAGAATCCAAAGACAGCAAAATAGATAGAACCCGCACATAAGCGGTACAACGCGAGCAGAAAATCGGCTGACCTGTTCAATGCCGCCAAACAGGAACCGAACTGCCAGAACAGAAAGGATGATTCCGGCGGCAATTCCGGCAGCCGGGACTGCCCCGCCCCAGGGAAGCCAAACAATATGGAGCCTGTGAGAAGCTTCAGAAACAAACGCAGTCAGACAGGAAGTCACGCTTCCAACCTGCACGAAGGTGCCGACGCCGCAGAGTCCGGCCAGTGCGCCAAATACAGAAAACGCTTTCCCAAGCACCCGAAATCCAGGGCCAAGTCCCATGGGGATATAGGCAAAGGGACCGCCGTACCATCTGCCTTCCGCAGACCGCTTGCGATAAGCAACCGCAAGCAAACCCTCCGCGAATTTTAATGACAGCCCGGTCAGGGCGCTGATTTCCATCCAGAGCAGCGCTCCCGGACCGCCCAGAGAGAGGGCTGTTGCGACGCCGACCATATTTCCCGTTCCGATGGTTGCGGAAAGAGACGTACACAGGGCGCCGAAGGCGCTGACGCCTCCGGTCCTTTTGTTTCCAGCACGAAGCACCAGCTGAATTGCCCTCGGAAGCATGCGGAGCGGATAAAACCGAAGACGAAAAAGCAGGTATAAGCCGGTTCCCAGAAGCAGTGTGAGAAGCGGCCATCCCCAGATTGCGCGTTCCAGCCGCAGCAGCAGGTTCTCCAAGCAGGTCCCCCCTATTTGAATCGAGCATTACCCCAAAAATGTCTTTCGGGAAAGAATATGAAATCCAAATCCCAATCATGAAAAAACTCTTGCGCATTTGTCTGCTTCATAATATAATGATATAATAGTATTGAAAATAGCGCATTCCAAATCAGGAGGAATCATCCATGCAATCAAAAACCGTGAAACAAATCCGCGCGTGTTTTCAGCCGGGAAAGCGGATCCATTTGGTCGGAATCGGCGGCGTGTCCATGCGGCCGCTTGCCATTGTACTCCGGGATCGCGGTATGGAAATCACCGGATCGGACATGAACGCTTCGGTCTCCACCGAAGAGCTGAAATCCCACGGAATTACTGTTTATATCGGACACAGCGCTGAAAACGTCCGGGGCGCGGACTGCGTGATCCGCACCGCAGCGGCCCATAATGATAATCCCGAAATCGCCGCCGCCAGAGCCGCGGGCATTCCGGTGTTTGAGCGGGCAGAGGCCTGGGGCGTGCTGATGCAGGAATATCCCAACGCGATCTGCGTCGCCGGGACCCACGGAAAAACCACTACTACCTCCATGATTACCCACATTTTTATGGAGGCCGGAAAGGACCCCACCGTGATGATCGGCGGCTTTCTTCCCCTGCTGCACGCAGGGCATCGGGTAGGCAACGGCGACACGATCATTGCGGAGAGCTGCGAATACTGCAACTCCTTCCACAACTTCTCCCCTACCGTCGCGGTAATCAATAACATTGAAGAGGACCATCTGGACTTTTTCAAGGATCTGGAGGAAATCAAGGCCTCTTTTCGATACTTTGCCCAATTGGTTCCGGAAAACGGAATGATCCTTGCGAACGGAGACGACAAGAATACCGCTGACGCCCTGCAGGGTCTCTCCTACCGGAGCTTCGGCCTGGGAAAGCAGAACGACGTCCACCCGGAAAACGTCTCTGCGGACTGGCGGAACTGCACCGTAATCTGTGACGGTCTTCCCTACTGTGAGCTCTCCCTTGGCGTTTTCGGAGAATACAATCTGGTCAACGCCATGGGCGCCTGCGCTGTGGCCCATGACATGGGCATCCCGGGTGAATGCGTTTCCCGGGCGCTTGCTGAATTCCACGGCGCGGGACGCCGCTTGGAATTCAAAGGACGCTGCAACGGGGCGGACGTCTATGATGATTACGCACACCACCCCCACGAGGTCAGCTCTCTGTTAAAGGCTGTTCGCTCCATGGGCTATGAGCGGGTGATCTTGGCCTTCCAGCCCCACACCTACACCCGGACAAAAGCCCTGTTTGACCTGTTCGTGGAGGTGCTCCAGGCCCCGGACGTGCTGGTGCTGTCGGAAATATACGCGGCGCGGGAGCGGAACACCGTCAACATCCATTCCAGCGACCTGGCAGCGAAAATTCCCGGCGCGGTTTGTTTCGATACGCTTCCGGAGGTTTCCGATTATCTGCGCTCCATCGCCAAGCCCGGCGACGTCATTCTGACCGTCGGCGCCGGTGACATCTACACGGTCAGCAAGACGATCTGCGATACGAAAGAATGAGGCGCTTTCATGAAATACACGCTCAATCACAGCAATTACGCGGATTTCCGTGTATTCGAAATCAACAAGCTGCCCCCCAGAAGCTACTTTATCCCCTTTCCGGACCGGTCTGCCGCTGATGCGGCAAAGCTTCTGGAGAAGCGTTATTGCTCTGCGAAGGTCCAATGCCTGAACGGATCCTGGGATTTTATATTTTTCCCCAGACCGGCGGAGCTTCCTGTGGAGATCGATACGGATCAGATTCAATTTGAACAGATGGACGTTCCGGCCTGCTGGCAGTTTCGATGGATCGATCGGCCCTTTTATTTGAACGTGCGCTATCAGTTTCCCTTTGATCCTCCGGCCATTCCGACAATGGACCCTGTTGGCCGGGTCTTCTCCTGGATCGGCGGAGATCAGGGCGTCAAGCCCCGGTGGAAGACGCCAAAGGACGAATACAACTTTGCCGGAATATATCGCCGTATGCTCTGCGTGGAGCCGGGGGAGAAGCAGTACGTGATCTCTTTCCTGGGCGTGGCGAGCTGCCTGGATCTGTATGTCAACGGACAGTTCGTGGGCTACTCCGAGGGAGCCCATAATACCGCGGAGTTTGATCTGACACAGTATCTGCACTCCGGTGAAAACGAGCTGCTGGTTCTGGTGCGCCGCTGGTGCACCGGAAGCTATCTGGAATGCCAGGATATGTTCCGCAACAACGGCATTTTTCGGGACGTTTTGCTTCGGGTCTCCGAGCCGAAAGACCTGTGGGATATCGATGCCAGGACGGAAAAACACGGCGATCTGTACGCGCTGACGCTTTCCGCTGAGGCCGCCGAGGGCACTGAGATTCGCTTCAGTCTGGAGGGAAACGGGCTGACTCGCACTGCCTCCGCAAGGGTCGTCAAGGGAAAAGCCGCGGTTTGCTTCAAGGATCTGGATGTGACGGAATGGAATGCCGAATACCCGACCCTATACAGCGTCTACTATGAGACGGATTCCTGCTGCGTCAGGGAGCGGCTTGGGTTTCGGACGGTTGAAATCCGGGGCGACGTGTTCCTGCTCAACGGCCGGAAGATTAAGCTGCACGGCGTCAACCATCACGACAGCTCCCCTGCCAACGGCTATACCATGACGCCGAAGGAAATCAGGCAGGATCTTCGTCTGTGCAAAAAATACAACATTGACACGATTCGGACCTCCCACTATCCCCCGGATCCTCTGCTGCTGGAGCTGGCCAACGAATTGGGCCTCTACATCATCGACGAAAACGACCTGGAAACCCACGGTACCTGGGCGCATCGCCTTCCGCCCAGCTATGATCTGATCTCCGACGATCCCAGTTGGGAGCCCCGATACCTTGACCGAATTTCCAGGCTCTACGGGCGGGATAAGCTCCGTGGCAGCACCTGTGTGATCCTGTGGTCACTGGGCAATGAATCCGGCGGCACCTGCAACACCGACGCCATGTATCGCTGGCTCAAGGAGCGGACTCCCCTGCCGATACACTATGAGTCTGTGATTCACTGCAAACGGACCTGCTACGACGTGGGCAGCGAAATGTACCCGGAGCCCGCCAAGGTTCTGGAGGTGGGAGAGCATTGCCGGAAGGAACAGCGCCTGAATGAGCGCCCCTACTTCCTCTGTGAGTACGCGCACGCCATGGGTGTAGGACCCGGCAACGCGGAAGCCTATTGGAAGATCATTTACGAACATGATAATCTGATGGGCGGCTGCGTCTGGGAAATGGTGGATCACGCCGTCCTGCACCCGGACGGCAGTTATACCTACGGCGGTGACCACGGGGAATGGGAACACGACGGAAACTTCTGCGTGGACGGCCTGTTCTACCCCGATCGTTCGCCCTCGACCGGAGCAAAGCTGATTCGTCACATCTACCGTCCCATCCGCGTACGGCACATTGCAGACGAAACATTTGAGATATTCAATACCACCGGATTTACGCCCGGGGAGCGATATGCTCTTCTGTTCTGCTGGAACGACGGAACAAGAACCATGCTGCGGCCCAAGGCTGCGCCGCTTTCTTCCATTCGGGTTCGGCTCCACACCGGAACGGCCACGGCAGAGGGGCGGATTTTGACGGTGTATGTCACAGACACACAAACAGGCAATACCGTCTCCACGGAACAGCTTGTTTTGGAAGAGCCGACGCTTCCGACGCCGAAAGCCACCGGGAAGCCTGTGGGACTTTGCTTCCCGAATGGGCAGTTCTGTCTGGAGCTTCCGGACGGACATAAGCTGATTGCCTCCGATCCCTTCACAATCCTGTGGCGGGCCGCCACTGACAACGACCGGGATCCCATGTCCCGGGACAGCATGCGGCACTGGTATGGGATGAAGGAGACCGTTCAGAATATCCGCACCTTGAATAACCGGATCGAAGTCAGGACCGTTCTGACCGGTTTGGAAGGGCAGTTTGAGCTTACAGACATTTATGAGGGGATTGCGGACGGAATTCTTGTCACAAGCCGCCTGCACTGCCTGCGGGGCAGTGGGACGATTCCTCGCTTCGGCAAGGCTTTCCGGCTGAATCGCCGGTTTGATGAGGTATGCTACCGGGGCAGAACCGGTGAGAGCTACTGCGACATGAAGGAGCAGTTCCCCATCAGCACCGTTTCCTGCAAGGTCGCAGATATGACGGAGCCCAACATCCGGCCCCAGGAAAGCGGCAACCGCTGTGACTGCAGCTGGGCTTCCGTCTCTGACGGCGCAGTTTCTGTTCGATTTGAGGCTGTTGACCGGCCCTTTGAGCTGGGGATCAAGCCCTATTCAGATAAGGCCCTGCTGCGGATGCGGCACCGGGAAGACGAGGTCCGAACCGGCACTTACGTCACGATTCAGGCCTTCCAGCAGGGCATCGGCACCGGCTCCTGTGGGCCTCGTACCGCCCCGGAGTTCAGCTACCCTGTAACTGAAGATTACCTTTTACGATTCCTTATTCGTGTGGAAAAGATTTGACAGGAAAAGCCTCCGTCAACCCTGACGGAGGCTTTTTCAGTACACAAGTATACGTCTCGCTCAGCACGGAATCTTCCAGAAAGCGGTCTGGTTGTCCCCTTTTGGGACAAATTCAAAGCCGAGGGATTGATAGAGGCGGATCGCGGGATCATTATCCGCGTCCACAAACAACAGCATTCCATTAGGACGGTTCTCGGCAAGCGCCTTTGCCATCAGCTTTCTGCCCCATCCACGCTGTCTGGACGCTTCCCTGACCAGAAGGTCGTAGACCTCATTCTCCTCAAATTTATGGGTCACGTCCACATACCCAGCCACGTGTCCGTCCTCGATAGCCAGAAAAACGCGGAATCGGTCTGTGGCCCGGTAAACCTTTTCTCCGGTCCAATAGACGTCCTTGCTGTGCATGGCACAGTATTCCGAAAGGTATCCCTCGGAAAGCGGCACGATGCCCAGGGTATCATGTTCCTGTATATAATCGTCCAAATTCATTCTGCGCTGCACCGGGTCGAAGGCCGCGTTCCGATCTTCCAGAAGCTTTTTCAGCAGCTCGTTGCGGGGATTGAATACGAAATCCGCCTGGAACCCCGGATAACAGGCCCGCAGAAAATTCAGAATTTCCCGATAGGCAGCAGACGACCGGGACAGGCCCACAATCATCTCCAGATAGCGTTCCTCTGGCAGCACCAGGAACACAAACAGGCCGGTAATCTGGTCGCCGTCATAGACGCCAAGGACCAGATCACTCTGTTTCTCTATCGCGTTACACAGATTGAGTTGTATCTGCTCCTCCGTAAGAAGATGCGGATCGGAATAATCCGGGTCCTGGTTAAGGTCTGCAAGAAAAGGCGCAACCCAGTCAAGCGCATGAAGAATGCGTATCATAGTACGACTCCTTTTTCTGTCTATTTCACAGCCGCTTCCGCAAAGGCCCGGAAAAGAACCGTTCCAGGCCCCTTGGCAGGATCGAAGAACTCCGGGTGCCACTGGACAGCCCAGAGAAAGGGATGATCGGGGTGGAAAACGGCTTCGATGAGGCCGTCGTCAGCAATGGCCATAGGCTCCAGGCCGGGGGCCAGCGTTTTAATTCCCTGATGGTGACAGGAGTTGACCCCGAGCGTTTTCGATGCGTATAGGGCCTCCAGCGGACCGGAGAGCGTCACCGGATGCTCTGCCCGATCGTAGGGTCGCTCCATGCGGTGATTCCGACTGTCCGGGCGTTGACTGGGCAAGTCCTGCCAAAGCGTTCCGCCCAAGGCGGCGTTGATTAGCTGCAGGCCGCGGCAAATGCCAAGAATTGGTTTATTTCGCTTGATTGCAGATTGCAGAAGAGCTGCCTCCAGTTGATCCCGAGCGAGGCATAATTCCCCGCAGCAGTCCAGAACCTCTTCCCCATAAAGGGCCGGGTCCACGTCCTGCCCGCCGGTAAAGAGAAGGCCGTCACAGAGCTCCAACAGCTGTTCGCAGTGCTCCGCGCCGTCCAACGGCAGCATCACAGGCAGGGCTCCCGCATGCTCCAAGCCCTGAAAATAGGCGGGAAGCATCCAGTAGGAATCCTTCTCCCTGTCATAGAGGGGCAGTACGCCGATGATGGGCTTTTTCATGCTTCAGTTCTCCCCTGCCTCGGGCTCCAGCACGTATGCGTTTACGATCTCGCCGAAATAGGTCACGTGAGCGTCCCGGTTGGAGCCGGAGAAGCTGCTTTCCTTTTCCTGTGGATAGTATCGAGAGGCAAGCTCTTCCGGCAGCAGGCCGGGGTCCTGAACCTGGCGATAAATGATTTTGCACTCCATTGTCACCGGGAATTCCCGAATGGCAGGAACGGTGACGCTTTCGCCGGGGACGGTGTGCAGGCCGCAGGCGGCAAGCTTATCCATATCTCTGCCGCTCTTGCCGCCGCAGACCGCGATAGCGTCTTTATCCGGGTCACCGAGGGGGATATTGACTGTGAATTCCGGGTTCTGATCCAGCAGATCCCTGGTAAAACGGCCGGTGCGGACGTAGGCAGCAAAAACAGGGCGACCCCAGTTGACGCCCACGGTTCCCCAGCCGATCACCATGGAATTCACCTTGTCTCCAGCGGCGGAGGTCAGTAAAATGCCCTTGGGCAGCGTTTCCGCCGCCAGAGCGGCGCATTCGGACAAACTCAGTTTGCGGCGAATCATAGAAATTCCTCCCAATTATATGATGGAATCATTTTATCAAAATCGACGAAGGATTGCAACAGAAATCGGTCACTGCATCTGGCTTTTCCAGAGCTTGTCCTCCCGGTAGATCAAATTGCCGTAGCCGCCGTCCACCCGATCCAGGGAGTGGGGCTTTCGGGCCTTGGCGGTGAAGCCAACGTAACCCCGCAGGTCATAAGGAATCCGGTCGGTATTCCCTTCCAGAACCTCATTGCAGACCTGGATCACCGCGTCAAAAATCGCAAACGGCAGTTCCCCGTTGCCGTGACCCTCCAAAATCCGGTCCACACGTCCCTCCAGCAGGCCCTTTAACCGAATCAGGCCGTCCCGGAATTCCTCCACGGAAGTCGATTCCCGGCCCAGCAGGAAGCTGGCCCGGCTCACGGCGTCGCCGGAAAAGAGCATGCGGTCCTCCCGGTCCAAAATCACAAGATTCCCCCGGGTGTGCCCAGGGCAGGAAAAGGCCTCCAGAGTGATACCGCCCAGGTCGAAGACGTCGCCCTCCCGCAGGGGGCGAAAATGGCTGAACGGCGCAGGCGTCAGCAGGTCGTCCGGGGTGACGTTGACCGCGTCCCGGGATATCTTCAGCCCCCAGAGCCGGTAGTCCCGGTCCGTCTGGCGGGTGTAGACCTCTTCCTCCTCCGGGTTCAGATAGACCTCGTCAAATTCCACTGCCCCCATGGCGTGGTCCTGGTGGCCGTGAGTCAACAGGACGATCAGCGGCTTGTCCCCGTTGACCTTGTCCACCTCGGCCTTGAGAGAGCCGAAGCCGCAGCCGGTGTCGATCAGCGCTGAACGCTCCGTGCCACGGACCAGATACATCCGCTCATGGAAGCGGCCCAAGAATCCCGTAATATGCTCGTTGATGGGATATACGTCAAAATGTACCATGTTTTCATCCTATGAGACGCCCCCCGGCCATTGGCCGGAGGGCGTTTGTTCTTTCGTGTCATTCTGAGCGAAGCGAAGAATCCGCTTCCCCCGTCCTCGGGTCACCGCTCAAAACCAGGAAGCAGGCGGACAAGCAATGCTTGTCCCTACGGGCGTTGACGCACGCGCAGGGGCCGGTGCGTGTCGCGGACGGCAGAGTGCCGTCCCTACGCTCCCTGATCCTTGATCCCTGATCCCTGATTACTCGTTGGGATAGGTCTCCAGGAAGGCGTGGAAGTGACGCATGGGCAGGTTCTTGCCCTTGACGATGCGGACGTTGGGGATGGACTCCCGGTCCTCGTAGAGAGCCTTGACCGCAGCGATGACGTAATCCATGTGCTCCTGGCTGAACATGCTGCGGTTGATTGCAAAGCGGACCACGTTGCAGACCTCTTCCTGCTGCTCGGGGGTCTTGAGGTCGTACTCCATGGAGTAGTCGCCCAGCTCCGCGGTACGGATGCCGTAGCGCCGAATCAACTCGATAGAGAAGCCCTGTCCGGCAAACTTCTCATGGTCGCGCTTGCCGTCGAAGAACTCCGTCATGTTGATGTAGACGCCGTGGCCGCCGGCGGGCAGGATGACGCCCTTGACACCGGCCTTGTAGAGACCCTGGGCCAGGTATTCGCACTGCTGCACGCGGGCTTCCTGATAGTTGAAGTTGCACTCCTCATAGAGGCCCGCGGCCAGGGCCATAATGTCACGGCCGGACATGCCGCCGTAGGAGTCGTTGCCGTAGCAGGAAATCTGCTTGACCTTGAGCAGGACGCCCACGTCGGTCTTGACGGTGCCGTCGGGGTTGAAGTCGGAGAACTTTCTCCAGAAGCGGCCCTTGTCCCGGAAGGCCAGCATGCCGCCCATATTGGCGTGGCCGTTCTTCTTGGCGGACATGGTGAAGCCGTCGCAGTAGGAGAACATCTCGGTAGCGATTTCAGCAATGGACTTATCGGCATAACCCTCTTCGTTGACCTTGATGAAGTAGCAGTTCTCCGCCCAGCGGGCCACGTCGAACATGAAGGGGATGTCGTACTTCTCAGCGATCTTGGCGGTCTCCCGGATGGACTTCATGGACACAGCCTGGCCGCAAACGGTGTTGTTGGTGATGGTGGTATAAATCAGGGGGACGTTCTCGGGACCGACGGTCTGAATCAGCTCCTCCAGCTTCTTCACGTCCATATCGCCCTTAAACGGGTTCTTCTCGTACTTGCCGCCTTCGGGGACTTCGTAGAGCAGCTCCTTGTTGTAGAGGTTGCGGGGGATGGAGCCCATCTGCTTGATGTTGCCCTCGGTGGTGTCAAAGTGGCCGTTGGAGGGGATGGTGAAGACCTTGCCGGGATGCCGGGCGCCCATGATCTTCTTGACCATCTCGAACAGAACGGATTCGGCCGCTCTTCCCTGCTGGATCAGGAAAGCGTTGGGGCGTTCCAGCTGCGCCGCGCCGCCGTTGAAGAGGCCGCCCTCATACTCGCAGAGGTAGAGCTCGTTCATCAGCTTTTCGATGTCCTTGCAGTCGGTGCGGATGAGGTCGATGGACTTCTTCCAATTTTTCTCGCCGCCGCGCTCAAAGATGTCGCGGAAGGCCTCCAGCAGGACGTAGTAGCCCTTGTTGCGGCCATAGGACTCGTCGCCCAGGAACATGGTGGACCACTGAACGTCGGTCATGGCGGTGGTGCCGGAGTCGGAGAGCATATCAATGGTCAGCATGCCGGCAGGGAAAGCAAATTCGTTATAATGAGTGGCCTTCAGGGCCCGTTCCCGCTGCTCCACGGTGACCTCGGGGATGTTGCGGGTGACGTAGGTAAAGCTGCGCGGGGTCTTGACATTCAGGGGATACTCATTGCTCATCATTAATTCCTCCATGAGGTAAAAATGTAAATGTAAGAGGTAAGGGATAAGAAGTAAAAGGTAAGAATTAAGAGGTAAATGAAACGATAACCGATCTAATTCTTACTTCTTCCCTCTTCCCTGTCTACAGTCCGTAGGATTCCGCCAGCTTCTTGAAGCTGGGCAGGCTGCGCTGAATCATGGCCGGGCTGACACAGGTGCTGAATCGGACAAAACCCGGGCAGCCAAAGCCGTCACAGGGTACGCCCAGGATGTTCAGTTCCTTGGCGCGGTCGGAGAAGCCCTCGGAATTGCCATCGGGAGCGGCGACCATCATGTAGAAAGCGCCTTGGGGCTTGACACAGCGGAAACCCAACTTGGTCAGTTCCGCGTAAAGAGTTTTCCGGTTATTGTCGTAGGTGGCAAGATCCGGGCGCAGATGGGTATTCCGGGCCACGACACGCTGCCACAGAGAGGGGGCACAGACATGGCCCAGGGCACGGGCCGCACCGGCAATGGCCGCATAGACTGCCTCGCTGTCCTCACAGCAATCCGGCACGCAGACGTAACCGATACGCTCACCGGGCATGGACAGAATCTTGGAATAAGAGTAGCAGATGATGGTATTGGGATAGATGGCGGGAATATAGGCGGCATCCAGTCCGTCATAGGTCAGTTCCCGGTAGGGCTCGTCGGAGAAGATGTAAATGGGATGGCCGATCTCCTTGCTTTTCCGGGTCAGCAGCTCCGCCAGGGTCTTCAGGGTCTCGACGCTGTAGATGACGCCGGAGGGGTTGTTGGGAGAGTTGACGATGATGGCCTGGGTATTCACGGAAATCCGCTTCTCCAGCTCGTCAAAGCGGATCTGGAAGTGCTCCGTATCGGGAGGAACCACCACGCACTTCGCGCCGGTGGAGGCGCAATAGGCGGGATACTCGGAGAAATACGGCGCAATCAGCAGAAACTCCGCGTTCTCCACGGCCAGGGCCTGCATACAGGAGGTCATGGCAGGGGCCGCGCCGCAGGTGAAGAAGATGTTTTCCGGGCGAATCTTCGTACCGGTGCGCTTGGTAAGGTCAGCCGCGATTGCTTCCCGGGCCTCGGCGCAGCCGCCGGCCGGCGTATAACCGTGCAGCGCAATGGGATCCATCGTCAAAAGCTCGCGTACGGTGTCGGCCACAGCCTCAGGGGCGGGGACGGAGGGATTGCCGATGGAAAAATCAAACACGTTTTCCTTGCCGACCTTGGCGGCCTGCTCCATGCCGTACTCAAACAGAACACGAATGCGGCTCTTGGCAATACCCATCTGATGGAATTTTTCTACGACCATTAAAGTTCCTTCCTTTCCGGTAAATGATAAATATTTGCACATTCCTGTCCATTTAGGATTCGAAGACCGCCCTGGGCCAGGGCTTCCATTTCGTTTTCCCCGGGCATAACCACCACGGGGGCCAGGAACCCGGCGTATTCGGTGATGCGGTCCGTCAGCAGCTTGGAATAAGCCAGTCCGCCGGTGAGGATGATGGCGTCACAGTGGCCTTTCAGGGAAACGGAGAGCAGGCCGATGGTCTTGGCGATCTGATAGGCCTGGGCCTGGTAGATCATGTCCGCCTTCTCGTCGCCGTTTTGAATCATCTTCTCAATCTCCCGGGCGTCGCTGGTGCCCAGGTAGGCGTACATGCCGCCCTTGCCCCGGATCTTTTTGTCCATCTCCGCCTTGGTGTACTTGCCGGAGTAGCAGAGCTTTACCAGCGCAAGAGACGGGAAGCAGCCGGCGCGCTCCGGGGAGAACTGTCCGTCGTCGTCGCCTACGGAATCGATCATGACCCCGTGCTGATGGACGCTGGCAGAGGTGCCGCCCCCCAGATGAAACACGATCAAATTCAGATCCTCGTATTTTTTCCCGATGGATTCCGCGTAGCGGATTGCCTGGGCATGACTGTTCAGGACGTGACTGAAAGAAGCCCGCTGAATCTCCGGCATACCGGTGATCCGCGCCACGGGGCTCAATTCGCCGGAGGTAACGGCGTCATAGATGTAGGCGGGAATGTGATACTTCGAGGCAATAGCCCGGGCCAGCAGGCCCCCCAGATTGGAGGCGTGAGGCTGGCTGTAGTCGTGGTTGACCAGAGCTTCGCAGAGCTCGTCGTTGACCTCGTAGCCGCCCATTTTGAGACCGAATACCAGACCGCCTCGCCCGATTACCGCGGAGAGCTCCCCGCCCTTGACGCCGTTCTGCGCCATGAAATCCTGAATCAATGCCAGACGGAAGGGCACCTGATCCCCAATCTTCTCAAAGGCCAGCAGCTCCTCGGGCTTGTGGCCGATGCTGGTTTGCAGGACCTTCTGCTCCCCGTCATAGAGGGCCAGCTTGGTGCTGGTGGAGCCGGGGTTGATGATGAGTTGTTTTTGGGACATAGTAACTCCTTTTATGTATGGGCGGCTCTCTGAAAATTCGGAGCTCCGTGTCATCTCGTGGGCACGGGGCGTCGAGGGCGCCGCCCCCTACAGGTTTTGCAGGGCGGCCTGACCCCAGGCCGCCGCGCACAGACCTGGGAGAACGGCGGCCGGAAGTCTGGCCGCCCTGCGGGTTATCGGCAGATAGCGGCGCAGGCCATGAGAGAATAGTACTTCTCCTCAAAGCTGGCACTGCGGGAATTGAGGGCAATGGGGCACTTGGCGCCGGTTACAACGCCAACCATGCGAGCGCCGGCATAAAGCAGCAGGCCCTTTACAAAAATATTGCCCACCGCCATATAAGGGACAAGCAGGATGTCCGTGTTGCCGCTGACAGGGCTGTCGTACTTCTTGATCTCGCAGGAGGCCCGGTCCATGGCAAGGTCCAAGGAAATGGGGCCTTCCACATAGCAGTCACCGAACTCACCGGCCAGGGCAGCTTCCTTTAAGGCAGCGGCGTCCACCGTCTCAATAATCTTGGGACTGACGGTTTCGGCGGCGCAGACGGCGGCCACCAGAGGCCTGTCATAGCCCAGGCTCCGGAAGGCCTCCACGGCGTTCTTCACAATACCCTTCTTCTGCTCCAGGTCCGGATGGGGCACCATGCCGCCGTCGGCAACGCCCAGCAGCTTGTGGTAGCCGGGAATCTCGATAAAGGCGGTGTGGGAAATGATCCCGCCGGTACCAATGCCGGTCTGCTTATTCACCACCGCTTTCAGGATGGTGGAGGTCTGCATATAGCCCTTCTGGAGGAAATCGGCCTTGTCCTCCCGAATCAGCTCCACGGCAAGCCGGGCGGCGTCCTCGTCGGTCTCGGCGTCCACGATGGTCTCGGGGGCGATCTCATGACCAAGCTCCCGGCCAATCCGCAGAATTTCCTCCCGATGGCCTACCAGAACGTATTTCAGGATACCCTCGGAGGCCGCGTGGAGCACGGCCTCCAGGGTATGGGCGTCATGGGCGCAGGCCACAGCCACGGTTCTGGGCTCTCCTGCCCCCACCAGCTCCCGCAGCGCGTTAAAATCTCTCAGCATAGTCTTCCCTCTCAGGCCTTGACCGCGTCATGACCGGCACGATAGGCGTTCAGGTTCAGCTCCTTGAACTTGGGGGGAACGGTGGAAGCAATCACGTCTTCCCAGTCCACCACGTCGTCCATGCCCAGGGCCTTGACCATGGAGCCGAAGAGAACGATGTTCATGCACTTGGCGCTGCCAATGGACTCGGCAATCTCGCCGGCCTTGAGCACGTGGCAGGTGAAGTTCTTCTGCATGGCCTCAATGCAGCCTTCCGGATACTCCGCAAGGCCTGCGGCAATGCTGGAGGAAGCCATTTCGTAGTCGTTGATGACAGCGATGCCGTTGGGCTTCAGATAATCGGCATAGCGGACCGCTTCCATTTTCTCGAATGCGACGATGATGTCTGCGGCGCCCTTGCCGATGACGGGAGAATTGACCTTCTCACCCCAGTGAACCTGGGTGGAGACAGAGCCGCCGCGCTGGCTCATGCCGTGAACCTCGGACATCTTGACGTCATAACCGGCCCGCATGAGACCGTTGACCAATACCTTCGCGGTGAGGATAGCGCCCTGGCCGCCAACGCCGACCAGCAGCGCGCTTTTCGTTTTCGTCATGGCTTATTTCTCCTCTCTGGTGATGGCGCCCATCGGGCAAACCTGCGCGCAGACGGTGCAGCCGACGCACTGGTTATGATCGATCCGGGCCTTCTTGTTTTCCACGAGAACGGCGGGGCAGCCCACACCCAGGCAGCGCTTGCAGCCGATGCACTTCTCGGTGTCAACCACGCACTTGCCGATGTCGTGCTTGATGCGCTTGATCAGCAGGCAGGGACGGCGGGCAATGATTGCCGCGGGAACCTGGGATGCCAGGGCATCCTGAATGGCCTGCTCCATGGCTTTCAGATCCTGCGGGTCCACGATGATCACGTTCTTGTAGCCGTAGGCGGTGAGAATATCTTCAATTTTCAGGGCCTCGGCAATCTCCCCCTGCAGGTTGAAGCCGGTGCCGGGATTGTCCTGATGGCCGGTCATGCCGGTGATGGAGTTGTCCAGAACCACGGGGATCAGGTTGCCCTTGTTGTAGATGATCTCGGCGGCGCCGGTCATGCCGCTGTGGAAGAAGGTGGAGTCGCCCAGGACGCCGAAAACCTTCTTGTCCGTGACGCCGGCAGCCTCAAAGGCCTTGGCCATACCCATGGCAACGGAGAAGCCGCCGCCCATGCAGACCACGCTGTCCAGCGCGTTCAGGGGCGCGGAGCCGCCCAGGGTGTAGCAGCCGATATCGCCGGCAATGACAAAGTCCTTGTGCTTGGACATGGTGTAGAAGAAGCCTCTGTGCGGGCAGCCGGGGCAAAGTGCGGGGGGACGGGAAACCGCCTGCACGCCCACGTCGGTCACGGGGGCGGCCTCGCCGAAAATACGCTCCCGGACGATCTGCGGATTGAGCTCGTACAGCTTGCCGATCAGGTCCTTGCCCTGGCAGGGAATGCCGGCGGCCTTGATCTGGTCCTCCATGAAGCCGTCCAGCTCTTCGATGACGTAGAGCTTTTCCACCTTGGAGGCAAATTCCCGAATCAGGTCCATGGGCATGGGGTTCGTCAGGCCCAGCTTCAGGAAAGAGGTGCCCTCCGGGAAGGCGTCCTTGGCATAGTAGTACGCAATAGAAGCTGTCACGACGCCGATCTTGCCGTCGCCCAGCTCCATCTTGTTCAGCGGCGAAGTCTTGCCGTAGGCCTCAAGCTTCTTGAGATTTTCCTCCAGCTTGGGGTGATTGCGGTAGGCGTTGGCAGGCGCGGAGATGTACTTGCGGGTGTTGCGCACATAGGCGGGAACCTCACGCTCCACGCGCTCGCCAAAGGTCACAATGCTCTTGGAGTGCGCCACGCGGGTGGTGGTGCGGAACATGACGGGCATGTCGAACTGCTCGGAAATCTCATAGGCGGCCTTCATGAAGTCCAGGCACTCCTGGGAGTCAGAGGGCTCCACCATGGCGATCTTGGCAGACTTGGCATAGTAGCGGTTGTCCTGCTCGTTCTGAGAGGAATGCATGCTGGGGTCATCGGCAGAAACGATGACAAAGCCGCCGCTGACACCGTTGTAGGCTGCGGTGAAAATGGGGTCGGCTGCCACGTTGACACCAACGTGCTTCATGGCGCAAAGGCTTCGCACACCGGCGATGCTTGCGCCGTATGCGACTTCTGTGGCGACCTTCTCGTTGGGCGCCCACTCGCAGTAGAGCGCGTCCTTATACTTGGGAAGGTTCTCGAAGATCTCGGTGCTGGGTGTTCCGGGGTAGGCGGAGCAGACCTTGACGCCGGCTTCATAGGCGCCTCTGGCAATGGCCTCATTGCCGGAAAGCAGTTGTCGATCCAATGTTAATGACCACCTTTCTGAATTATATGCATGATTTGCAGTATACGAAACGAAGAATTGTAGATTACGAACAAAAATATTATAAAATAATACTTGCAAACTGTAAAGATTAAACTTATAATAGCAGTATTAGATTTACTTATTTTATTGGCCAATTTTGCCCGATTAGAGGTTTTACTTATGACAATCCAACAGGTCTTATACGTTCTTGAAATCGCGTCCAGATCCAGCGTCTCCCAGGCGGCGCAGAAGCTCTATCTTTCCCAGTCCGCCCTATCCCAGCAGCTTCGGCGGCTGGAAGAGGAGCTTGGCTATTCCCTGTTTGCCCGCACGGCCAACGGGCTGCAGCTGACGCCGGAGGGACAGCGTTTTTGCGACCAGGCCGCTCCGGTGGCAGATCGGTGGAGCGAGTTCTGCAAATCTGTACAAAAACGGCACAAGAGCGAACAGCTTCGGCTCCGGCTGGGCATTGGTTCCCGGGTGTATTCCAACGATCTGTTCTCGAATGTGATTGAATATTTTGACGCTCGGCCGGAAATCGAAGTCACGTTCTTTACGGAGGCCGGCGTTGACGTGGTGGAAGCTCTGCGCAAGGGCGAGTTGGATCTCGCGCTGGACCGGCTTCCCCTGGACGACGCGATCCCGGACAGCGGCGATCTCTACGCCTCTCCGCTGATTCGGGAGCGGCAGTGTGTGCTGATGGGGGCCCGGGACCCGCTGACCAAGCGCTCCGCGCTGTCCATCAAAGATTTACAGGGCTGTACGATGATCTCCGGTCTGGAGGACTCCGCCGAAGACCGCTCCATGCGTTCGGCCATCCGAAAGCACCACATCACCGTCAACCGGATCTATCGTTCCGACGGCATTGAGACCAGTATGCGGCTGGTGCGGGAGGGAAAAGGCCTCTCCTTCGGCCCCGCCTCCTTCGCGGACTATTTCCGGGTCTCGGCAATTCCCCTGGAGCCGGAAACCTGGGTCAGTTTGCAGTTTATCTGCCTGCAAAGCAACCTGAAACGGCCGGAAATCAAGCGTTTTCGGGATTATCTGATTGATCTCTGCAAAGAGCGGGCGAACCCGTAAAAGCGTTCTTTTTCGATCTGGACTGGAGAGTGGATCAACGATGAACTACCAAATCATTGAGGTCAAGGAACAGCTTCTTGCCGACAATGACAGAACTGCGGCGTCAACCCGAAGGCAATTGTCGGAAAGCGGCGTGTTCCTGGTCAATCTTATGGGCTCGCCTGGTGCCGGGAAGACCTCTTCCCTGTTACAGCTGATCAGTCGGCTCAAGGACGAGCTTCGCGTCGGCGTCATGGAAGCAGACGTTGACTCCGACGTGGACGCCAAAGCGGTTTCCGCCGCCGGCGCAAAGGTCATACAGCTCCACACCGGCGGTCTGTGTCACATGGACGCGGGAATGACTGCCCAGGGCTTAGAGGCCCTCGGCCTGAATCTCCCCGGCTCGCAGGGGATTGGGACCAGCCGTGAGACCGGTGGAGGGGGTGCTTCCGACTTTGATTTAATCTTCCTGGAAAACGTGGGAAACCTGGTCTGCCCCGCCGAATTTGACGTTGGGGCAGATCTGCGGATGATGATTCTCTCCGTCCCGGAGGGAGACGACAAACCGCTGAAATATCCCCTGATGTTTACGGTCAGCGACGTTATGCTGGTGAACAAAATTGACACGACCCCGATCTTTGACTTTGATCTGGAAGCCGCCTCCCGCAGGGCTCTCGCTCTGAACCCAAAGCTCAAAATCTATCCCGTGTCGGCAAAGACGGGGGAAGGCTTTGACGCGATTGCGGACCTGATTCTGGCGCTGTGCCGGAAACGGAGGCCGAAAAGATGAAAACGATTCAGCTGAACGCCACCGTAACTGCCTCCAACCGGCGGGACGCGGACGCGCTTCGCGCGCAAATGCGGGAAACCGGAAGCTTACTGATTAACGTGATGAGCAGCCCCGGGGCCGGAAAGACCACCCTGCTGTCCCGCCTGATTCAGGATCTGCGGGATGTGAAAATTGCCGTGATGGAGGCCGACATCGCCTCTGACGTTGACGCGAAACGGATCGAGGAACTTGGCGCAGCATCCATCCAGGTTCATACCTCCGGCATGTGCCACATGGACGCCGGCATGACCGCCGCCGCCCTGGAGGCGCTGGGGCAAAAGCTTCCCTGCTCGCAGGGGAGGGGGACCGGCCGTGAGGCTGGCGGAGGGTTCTGTTCCGCTTTTGATTTAATTTTTCTGGAGAACGTAGGAAATCTCATCTGTCCTGCGGAATATGACACCGGCGCGGGAATCAACGTCATGCTGCTCTCCGTCCCGGAGGGCGACGACAAGCCGCTGAAATATCCGTTGATGTTTCGGCAAAGCGACGCGCTGGTCATTACAAAAATCGATTCCCTGGATTATTTCGATTTTGACCTTGGCAAATGTGAATCCCGTGCCCGGAAGCTCCATCCGGAAATCAAAATCTTCCCGGTCAGCGCGAAAACCGGGGCAGGAATGGAAGCATTGGAGCGCTGGATCAGAAGCAGTCTGACCGAATGGAAGCAAATCTGACGAAAAGGAGCGATTGTGCGATGAAGGAACAAAAAAACCGCATGGTAAACAAGCAGGATTTCCGAATGAATCCCAAATACAAGCCTGCCGACCCGGAAAAGGCCAAGCTGATTTTGAAGCTGGGCTCCATGATCACAGACCGCTACCTGGTCAAATACACGAAAACCATGAAATATGACGACCCGGAATATTGGGCGCTGGACGAAGTCCTGACCAAGGAGGAAGCCCAATTTCTGCTCAACTTCAAGAAAACCCGGGTCCCCTATGACGTGGAAACGCTGGCGCAAATGAACGGCATGTCCGTGGCTGACTGTCAGAAGATGATCGACCATCTCTGCTGGGTCGGTATGATCGAAATGACCCGGGAGGGAAAGGATAAGAAAAAGCACTACAACGTGCCCATCTTCGTTCCCGGTTCCGCCGAGTTCATGATGATGAACGACGAGCTCACCGCCCAGCATCCCAATCTCGCCACCTTTTTCAATTTGATGACCCAAATGCCGCTGGAAGGCGTCACGCCCATGATTCCCCCCGGCGGCGCGGGCGTCGGCATGCACGTTATCCCTGTGGAAAAGGCCATCGAGCACGTAAACAGGACTGCTTCCGTGGAACACATTTCCCACTGGCTGAAAAAGTACGACAAATATTCGGTAGGTCAATGTACCTGCCGCAAGCAGCAGACCATGCGGGGCGAGGGCTCCGGCGAAATCAACGGCGAGTTCTGCATGGGCGTGGGCGATATGGCCGAGTACTGCGTGGATCGGGGCATGGGCCGTTATATCAGCTACGACGAGGCGTTGGAAATTCTGGAGCGGGCGGAGCGTCACGGCTTTGTCCATCAGATCACCAACATCGACGGCGAGGACAAGATCGTTGCCATCTGCAACTGTGCGCCCGGCGTCTGCAACGCCCTGCGGACCTCCCAGCTCTACAACACCCCCAACATGTCCCGGTCCGCATACCGGGCTCACGTGGAAACGGAAAAATGCGTGGCCTGCGGCAAGTGTGTGGAGGTCTGTCCCGTGGGCGCCGCCAAGCTGGGTCAGAAGCTCTGCACCAAGGACGGCGAAGTGAAGTACCCCCTTTCCGAGCTTCCCGACGCCAAAAAGTGGACGGCGGACAACTGGAATATCCATTACCGGGAGGACGCCAAAATCAACTGCTACGACACCGGAACCGCTCCCTGCAAAACTGCCTGCCCCGCCCACATTGCCGTTCAGGGCTACTTGAAAATGGCCAGGGAAGGCCGTTATATGGAGGCCCTGAAGCTGATCAAGCAGGACAATCCTCTGCCTGCCGTCTGCGGCGCGGTCTGCAACCGCCGCTGTGAGGACGCCTGTACCCGAGGCACCATTGACCAGCCCATCGCCATCGACGAGGTCAAGAAGTTCATTTCCGCCCTGGAGCTGAAGCAGGAACAGCGCTTCATTCCCATCTGCGAAAAGGACGACGGCGGCATGTGGGGACCGGATTATAAAATGGCGATCATCGGCGCAGGTCCTGCCGGCCTGAGCTGCGCCTACTATCTGCGAACCAGAGGCTACGACGTCACCGTTTTCGAAAAGAATCCCCAGCCCGGCGGCATGCTGCAGTACGGCATCCCCAGCTTCCGGCTGGAAAAAGACGTGCTGGCCGCTGAGATCGACGTTCTTCGGCAGATGGGCGTGGAGTTCCGCTGCGGCGTGGAGGTCGGCAAGGACCTGACCGTCGCCCAGCTGAAAGCCCAGGGCTACAAGGCCTTCTACCTGGCAATCGGTCTCCAGGGCGGCCGGAAGGCCGGGGTTCCCGGCGAAGACGCGGAGGGCGTGGAATCCGGCATCGCCTTCCTGAACCGGGTCAACCGCGACCATTCGCTCCGCCTGGAGGGCGACGTCGTGGTGGTAGGCGGCGGCAACGTGGCTGTGGACGTAGCCCGGGCGGCTGCCCGCACCACCCACGGAAAAGTTACCATGCTCTGCTTGGAATCTGAGGCCGAAATGCCCGCCGCAAAGGACGAAGTCGACGAAGCAAAGGAAGAAGGCATCGAAGTCCGCAACGGCTGGGGCCCCAAGATGATTTTGACGGAAAACGGAAGGGCTGCCGGCATCGTCTTCAAACGCTGCACCTCCGTCTACGACGAGGCGCGCCGCTTCTCCCCTGCCTACGATGAAAACGACACCATTACCATTCCCTGCTCCACAGTACTCCAGGCCATCGGACAAAGCGCGGTCTGGGGTGATCTGCTCCAGGGCACCAAGGTGGAGCTCAACCGGAACGGCACCGTGGTCCACGACCCCGTGACCTTTGAGACCGGAGAGCCGGGCATCTTCGTGGGCGGCGATATCGGCCACGGCGCCCGCTTCGCCATCGACGCCATTGCGGACGGCAAGAAGGGCTGCGAATCCATGCACCGCTATGTGCATCCCGGCCAGTCTCAGACCATTGCGAGAGACCTTCGGGAGTTCAAAGAGCTGGACAAAGACAACATCCGCATCGATCCCCACGGCTTTGACACCGCGAAGCGGAACGTCCCCGGCAAACAGGAGGGAGATCCCCGGAGTACCTTCGGGGACGTGCGGCTTATCTTCACGGAGGAACAGGCACAAGCCGAGGCCAAGCGCTGTCTGAGCTGCGGCGCAAGCTTCGTGGATCTCAATCGCTGCATCGGCTGCGGCCTGTGTACCACCCGCTGCGAATTTGACGCCATCCACCTGTCCCGGGATTTGCCGGACGCCTCCAGGATGGTTCGCTGTGAGGATAAAATGGGCGTAGTGGCCAAATACGCGGCGAAACGGGAGATGAAGATCCTGTTTGGGAAAAAATCATAGGGACTGCGCATTCTGCCGTCCTACATAGGAATCATCATTATGCACGAAATGGGAATTGTCCTTCATCTGGCAAAAACGCTGGATGAGACCGCCGAGGAGCATCAGCTCACCGCCATCGGAAAAGTGGTTTTGCAGGTGGGCGAGGTCTCCGGAATCATGACAGAGCTCTTCACCGACGCCTGGGACTATTTCAAGCTCCGCCACCCGATTCTGAAGGACAGCGCTCTGGTTCTGGAGATTGTCCCCGCCGTCACCTGGTGCGACAACTGCAAGCAGACCTACGAAACCGTAAAATACGGCAGGACCTGTCCGCACTGCGGTTCCGGAGAAACCTGGCTGATTCAGGGCAACGAATGCACCATCAAGGAAATCGAAGCGGAATAGGCAAAGCCGCCCTCGCAACAGGGATAGCGCGAGGGCGGCTTATGCGTGAATATGCGTTTGACATTCATTTTTATTTGTGCTATAATTGCGCCGTACCGTGGGAGGATCCCGTAAACCACATGTAAAAGGAGAAACATGATGAAAAAAATTCTTGCAATTGCCCTTGCGCTCTTCCTTTTTGTCGGCTTGATTGCCTGCAAGGACAACAATTCACCAAGCAGCAGCAATGCCCCCAACCCGCCCGCAAACAGCGAAGGCGAAAATCAAAAGCCCGACAACGCGGCTGCCTCCGGCAGCAATTCTCAGGAAAGCAATAAACCCGACGGAGCAAAGCTTTCCGGCGAGCTCAGCATCATCAATTTGGAAGACAGAGACCCCTCCATCCTGCGCGGCGTTCGCATCTACGGAAACCAGGCGGGCACATTGGAAGGCTTCAACGGCAAAAAGGCTTCCCTCACCGACGTCCGCGACGTGTTTGAACTGGGCGAGTGGGTGGAATTCTACCCGGATACCGACGCGGAATACTATCTGCGCGTCTGGGTCCTCAAGCACCGGGACGATCAGGAGTACTACAACAACTGCAAGTTCTCCGATCTGATGCCGAACTTTGCCACATACTGCGACCTGCACTACCCCGTGGATGAGGAAAACCCGGATGAATGGTGCTGGGGCAGCTTCTATCTGAATGAGAGCGACTGCGAACCCGGCTATTACGACTTTGTTTTCACCTACGAGGGAAAGGCCATCGCCGTTTTGCAGACCCGCTTCTACAAGTGCGGCGAGCTGGCCAGCAAATCCGACGCGGAGTTGGAAAAGCTCATGCGAGAGTAATCGCTCCGGCGTTCAGAACGCCCGGCGTCTGCAAACTCGGTTGGGATAAACGCCAAAATACCTGTACTTGCGTACGATCCGGTCAAGGCCGTCCGTGCGCAAGTACTTTTTATATGCAAAATGTATCTTGAAATGAAGTATAATATCTTGACAAAAATACTTATTTATGATATAATTCAAGTATCCCGAGAGGATGAAGCGTGTACGCAAGTACAGGTAAAAACAAGTCCATTCTTTTTATGCTGCAGGAAAGGAGGTGTATCTTATAAAAGAGGTTTTTCGGCGGGTCAGGGAGTCGATTCCCATGCGGGAGGCTGCGCGGATCTGCGGGGTGGAGGCGAACCGCGCCGGGATGGCCCTTTGTCCCTTCCACGACGACCACAACCCCAGCCTGCGGCTCTACGACGACCACTACTACTGCTTTGGCTGCCACGCCCACGGGGACGCTGTCGATCTGGCAGCCTTCGTCACCGGCCTGCGGCCCGGCCTGGCAGCGAAGTTTCTGGCCCGGGAAGCGGGAATCGACACAGGGGACTCCCAGGGGGCGGCGTCCCGACGCCCCGAAGCGCAGAGAAAGGAACCGGGAACGACCAAGTAAAAGCTGATAAGCAACGAAGGAGGAAATCTATGACGGAACAAAATGAAAACGAAAAAATCCAGGCCCGGCCTGACTGGTACAACGGGAAAAGCGTGGATGAGCTTGCCTTCTGCCAGGAGCTCCTGCGGGAGCTTCCGCTGGTCTGCGTGAACGGCCGCTTCTACAGCATGGAGGGTAAGATCAGCAACGAGGACAAAATCGGCAAATTCATCTACGACAAACTCAAGCCCTGGGTAAAGAGCGGGCTCAACGCCAACGTGGAAAAGCTGCTGCTGGTGCTGCGGCGGGAATGCTGGGAGGAGGAGCTGCCCCACTATGAGGACCGGATCATGCTCTCCGACGGCACCCTCTGGCTGGACGGCGGCTTTACCGAGGACAAGTGCTTCTGCCGCAACCGCCTGCCCATCGACTTCCAGCCCGGCGCGCCGGAGCCCGGGCTCTGGCTGGAATTTCTCCATGAACTCCTTTGGGAGGAGGATATTCCTACCCTGCAGGAGTATCTGGGATATTGTCTGATTCCTTCCACCAAGGCGCAGAAAATGCTGATGCTGGTGGGCAAAGGCGGAGAGGGCAAGTCCCGGATCGGAACGGTGCTGCGGGCCATCTTCGGGGACAACATGGTTCAGAACAGCCTCGGCAAGATCGAGACAAACCGCTTCGCCCGGGCCGATCTGGAGGGCGCCCTGTTGATGGTGGACGACGATATGCAGATGGAGGCCCTCCCCCAGACCAACTACATCAAGGCCATCGTCACCGCAGACGCCCCCATGGATCTGGAAAAAAAGGGCATTCAGAGCTACCAGGGGGAGCTTTACACCCGCTTTCTGGGCTTCGGCAACGGTTCTCTGAAAGCCCTCTACGACAGCTCCGAGGGCTTCTTCCGGCGGCAGATCATCCTCACCGTCAAACCCAAGGATCCCAGGCGGAAGGATGATCCCAATCTGGCGGAGAAGCTGATCCGGGAAAAGAACGGGATCTTCAACTGGTGCTTTGTGGGGCTGATGCGGCTGGTGAAGAACAACTACGTGTTTACCATCAGCCGTCGGGCCCGGGAGAACCTGCGCGCCGCCTACCGGGACGCAAACAACGCGGGCGATTTTTTGCAGTCCAGCGGCTATTTTACCCTGATCCAGGATGGCCAGGCCAGCTCCAAAGAGCTCTACCGGGTCTATAAACAATGGTGCGACGACAACATGACGCGGACCATGAACCCCAAGCGCTTCGTATCCTGGCTGATCGAGCATCAGGAGCGGTATCAGATTCAATACACGAACAGCATCTACCTCCCCGGCGGCCGCCGGGTCCGGGGCTTTACCGGCATCGAGACGGCGTAAAAAATCAGAGAGAACAGAGTCAAAAATAGCTGTACTTGCGTACATCCGTGCATCGGACATTGGTACGCAAGTACAGCTGTTTTGAAGTCTGTTACGGTGAATTTTCAGCAGATGACAGAGCAGCAAGCGCTTCATTTTCACCCTTCAAAGGACAATTTGAACGATACCACAATTCTCAATTCTCAATTCTTAATTCTCAATTCTCAATTCTCAATTCTCACTCGCCCCTGCCTCACTTCACCGTGGCCGTGGTGTCCTTCTGGATCACGTCGTGGGCGCCGCCCTCCACGATGGAGGTGGCGGAAACCAGGGTCAGCTTTGCCTTCTGCTGGAACTCCGGGATATTCAGCGCGCCGCAGTTGCACATGGTGGACTTGACCTTGCTCAAGGTCAGGGCCACGTTATCTTTCAGGCGACCGGCATAGGGCACGTAGGAATCCACGCCCTCCTCGAAGCTCAGCTTCTTGTCGCCGCCCAGGTCATAGCGCTGCCAGTTTCGGGCTCTGGCCGAGCCCTCTCCCCAGTACTCCTTGTAGTAGGTGCCGTTGATGGAGACCTTGTTCGTGGGGCTCTCGTCGAAGCGGGCAAAGTAGCGGCCCAGCATGATGAAGTCGGCGCCCATTGCCAGGGCCAGGGTAATGTGGTGGTCGTAGACGATGCCGCCGTCGGAACAGACGGGCACGTAGACGCCTGTTTCCGCAAAGTACTCGTCTCTGGCCTTGCAGACCTCGATCAAGGCCGTGGCCTGTCCCCTGCCGATGCCCTTGGTCTCCCGGGTGATACAGATCGAGCCGCCGCCGATGCCGACCTTGATGAAGTCCGCGCCGCAGTCCGCCAGGAAGCGGAAGCCCTCGGCGTCCACCACGTTGCCGGCGCCGACCTTGACACTGTCGCCGTATTTGCCGCGAATCCAGGCCAGGGTCCGCTTCTGCCATTCGGAGAAGCCCTCGGAGGAGTCAATGCAAAGCACGTCCGCGCCGGCTTCCAGCAGGGCCGGAACGCGGGTCTCGTAGTCCCGGGTGTTGATGCCTGCGCCGACTACGTAGCGCTTGTGGTCGTCCAGCAGCTCGTCCTGATTTCGCTTGTGGGAGTCATAATCCTTGCGGAATACAAAGTGGCAGAGCTGCCCGGCTGCGTTGACAATGGGCAAAGCGTTGAGCTTGTGGTCCCAAATAATGTCGTTCGCCTCCTTCAGAGTGGTCCCTTCCGGGGCGCAGATCAGCTTTTCCAGGGGGGTCATGAAGGTGGAAACCAGGGTCTCCGGGCCCATCCGGCTGACCCGGTAGTCCCGGCTGGTTACGATGCCGACCAGCTTCCCGTCCGCCGTGCCGTCCTCGGTGACGGCCATGGTGGAATGGCCGGTGCGCTCCCGAAGGGCAATGACCTCCGCAAGCGTGTTGTCCGGGCGAAGGTTGGAATCACTGCGGACAAAGCCCGCCTTGTGATCCTTGGCCCGTTTGACCATGGCGGCCTCATCCTCAACGGACTGAGAGCCGTAGATGAAGCTGACGCCGCCTTCCTTTGCAAGCGCCACAGCCAGCCGGTCGCCGGAGACGGACTGCATGATGGCGGAAATCAGCGGGATATTCAGACGGATTGCGGGTTCTTCCCCCCGACGGAACTTCACCAGCGGGGTCTTCAGGCTGACGTTGGCCGGGATACACTCCGCGGAGGAATAGCCGGGAATCAGAAGATATTCGTTAAACGTACGGGAGGGCTCGGTAATAAAGGTCGCCATAAGTCTTTCTGTCCTCCCCTTTTTATTTCTGATTCAGCTCCGTTTGGAGCTCCAGATTCTGGTCAAAAATCTTTTCCGCCATGGCAGTGCGATGGTCCACCAGGCGCTGTGCCAGCTCCAGGTCGTCCACTGCCAGGATCTGTGCCGCCAGAACAGCCGCATTGGCCCCGCCGCCCACAGCCACCGTGGCCACAGGAATCCCGCTGGGCATCTGAACGGTGGAAAGCAGCGCGTCAAGTCCGTTCATGCTGGGTCCCATGCAGGGAACACCGATCACAGGCAGGGTCGTGTTGGCGGCGATCGCGCCGGCCAGGTGCGCGGCCATTCCGGCAAAGGCAATCACAGCGGCAAAGCCTCTGCCTCGGGCGGAGCGGGCAAATTCCGAGGTCTCGCCGGGGGTGCGGTGGGCGGAAAGAATATGGACCTCATAGGGGATCTCCAGCTCCTTAAGGGTGTCGATCGCCTTCTGGGCAACAGGAAGATCGGATTTGCTTCCCATAACGATTCCGATAGTTTTCATGATAGTACCTCCTCGATGGAAAATGGCGGGCCGCCGCGCGGAATGCTCCGCGCGGCGACTGAGATTCGGCTTAGCCTCCGGCCTTGGTCTCGCAATAGATGCAGCGGTAGATTTTTTCGTTCCGATCAGTCAGGCGGAAGACGTGGTGCAGCTCCTGTTCGGTAGAGCTGATGCAGCGGGGATTCTTGCAGACAAGGACGTCTGTGAGGGTCAGCGGAAGCTCCATCTGCCGCTTTTCCACCAGCTTGCCGTTGCGGATAATGTTCACGGTGGCGCCGGGATCCACATAGGCGATCACGTCCAGATTCAGGGGAATATCCGCGTCGATCTTGATGATGTCCTTCTTGCCCAGCTTCCGGCTGATGACGTTGCGGATAATTGCAACGGAAAGCTCGGTGTCGTCCAGCTTCAAAAGGTGGTAGAGCTTCATGCCCTGTCCTGCGGTGATATGGTCGATGACCACGCCGTTCTGGATGGAATCAATGTTCATAATGTGCCAGCCTCCTTCAAAAGCTTCAGAATCAGAGCCATACGCATGTACTTGCCGTTGAGCACCTGCTTGAAATAGCAGGCGCGGGGATCGTCGTCGATGGCGACGGAGATCTCATTGACGCGGGGCAGGGGGTGCAGGATGGACAGGTCCTGCTTCGCGTTTTTGAGCTTATCCGGGGTGAGGATGTAGCTGTCCTTCAGGCGGAGGTAATCCTCTTCGTTGAAGAAGCGTTCCCGCTGCACACGGGTCATGTAGAGGATGTCCAGCTCCGGCAGAGCGGCTTCCAGGTCGGTGGTCTGCGTGTAGGGGATGTTGTACTTCTTGAGGCTTCCCTTCTTCACATAGCTGGGGACCTTCAATTCCTCGGGGGAAATCAGAACGAATTTGTTGTCGGAGTAACGGGACATGGCGTTGATCAGGGAGTGAACGGTACGGCCGAATTTCAGGTCGCCGCAGACGCCGATGGTCAGGCCGGTGAAGCGGCGCTTTTCCCGCCAAATCGTGAGCAGGTCCGCAAGGGTCTGGGTGGGATGGCAGTGGCCGCCGTCGCCGGCATTGATGACGGGGATAGAGGCGTTGGTAGCCGCCACATAGGCGGCGCCCTCCTTGGGGTGACGCATGGCAATGATGTCCGCGTAGCAGGAAACCGTCTTGGCAGTATCCGCCACGCTCTCACCCTTGGCGGCAGAAGAGGACATGGCGCTGGAAACAGAGATTACGTGTCCGCCCAGCTCGTACATCGCAGCTTCAAAGCTCATACGGGTACGGGTCGAGGGCTCAAAAAACAGGGTGGCAAGAATTTTGCGGTCGCAGGCATGGGCGTATTTGTCGGGATCGGCAATGATGTCCTCTGCCGTGGCAATGAGCTCCTCCAGCTCCTGGGCGCTCAGATCCAGAATGTCGATGATGCTTCGTTTCATTTGGTTCCTCCTATCCAGCTTTCGTCGGAGGGGTTGTTGCGGAAGGCAATCAGCCGTTCCACATCCTCCGGTTTGATATAGCCCTCCCGGGCCGCAACGGACGCGATGTGATCAAAGTCCGTCAGGGATACGTTTTTTACGTTGGCAGCCGCAAGCCGCTCCAGGCCCCGCTGCATGCCATAGGTGAAGATGGAGACAACGCCAAGCACTTGGGCGCCCGCTTCCCGCAAGGCCTCCACCACCTCAATCACGCTGCCGCCGGTGGAGATCAGATCCTCCACCACAACCACTTTCTGTCCCGGCTCCAAACGGCCCTCAATTCGATTCTGGCGGCCGTGATCCTTGTTGCCGGAGCGGACGTAGCCCATGGGCAGGTTCATCAGGTGTCCCACGATCGCGGCGTGGGCAATCCCCGCCGTGGAGGTGCCCATCAGGACTTCCGCGTCCGGGTAGTTTTCCCGAACCAGCCGGGCCAGACCGTTTTCCACGTCGTTTCGGACGGCAGGTGCGGTGAGGGTCAGGCGGTTGTCGCAGTAGACCGGACTCTTGATCCCGCTGGCCCAGGTGAAGGGCTCCTCGGGACGGAAGAACACCGCGCGGATGGACAGCAAATCCATTGCGATTTGGGTTGACAAATCCATAAATGATTCTCCTTATCTTTTGTCATCAGTCATTAGTCAGAAGTCACTAGTCACTAGTCACTAGTGACTTGTTTTATCCAACAAACTCAGCGAGGCAGCGCTCGTAGGCGGCCACAGGGTCCTCGGCGGCGGTAATGGGACGGCCCACCACGATATAGTCCGAGCCGATCTCCTTTGCCTGGGCGGGCGTCATGACCCGCTTCTGATCTCCCTTGTCTCCGTCCGCAAAACGGACGCCGGGGGTGACGGTCAGGAAATCCTTCCCGCAGCGCTCATGAACCTTTTCCGCTTCCAGGGGCGAGCAGACAACGCCGTCCAGCCCGGCCAGCTTCGCGTTTTCGGCATAAGCCATGACCACCCGGTCCATGGGGCAGTGGATCAAAAGCTCGTTTTCCAGCGCCTCCTGGTTGGTGGAGGTCAGCTGCGTAACGGCAATCAGAAGCGGTCTGCTGCCGTCCGGACGGGTGAGCCCCTCCAGCGCGGCGCGCATCATCTCAGCGGTGCCGGCAGCGTGAAGATTGCAGATATCCACGTCCAGCCGCGAGAGAACTGCCATTGCCTTTTTGACGGTGTTCGGAATGTCGTGCAGCTTGAGATCCAGGAAAATTTTATGCCCCCGGGCCTTGATCTGCCGGACAATTTCCGGACCCTCGGCATAAAACAGCTCCATGCCGATTTTCACAAAGGGTTTTCTGCCCCGGAATTGATCCAGAAACTCCAGCGTTTGCTTCCCGCCGGGAAAATCGCAGGCGATGATAACGTCCTTACCCATGACACTTTCCTCCACTGAGTTCCTTTAGTTCTTGAATGCCGTATCGGTCCATGACCCCAGGCAGCTCTTCTATGATCCTTTTGCAGGCAAAGGGGTCCACCAGATTCGCGGCTCCGACTTCCACCGCCGACGCGCCGGCCATCATCATTTCCAGCACGTCTTCCGGGGAAGAAACGCCGCCCATGCCGATCACAGGAATCTTTACCGCGTGGGCAGCCTGCCAGACCATGCGAAGCGCCACCGGGAAAACCGCCGGCCCGGAGAAGCCGCCCATGGTGTTGGCGAGAATGGGCTTCCTGGTTTTCAGGTCGATCCGCATGCCAAGCAAGGTGTTGATCAGGCTGATTCCGTCCGCGCCCGCGTCCTCGCAGGCTTTCGCGACAGCGGCAACGTCCGTGACGTTCGGCGTCAGCTTTATGAGAACCGGTTTGGTTGTGACCGCTTTCACCGCCCGAACGACGGAGGCAGCCTGGGCAGGGTCGGTTCCGAAGCTCATTCCCCCGCCGTGGACGTTGGGACAGGAGATATTGACCTCCAGCCAGCCGATCTGGGCCTCGCCGTCCAGCCGCTGACAGGTGCAGGCGTAGTCCTCCAGGGAAAAGCCGCTGACGTTTGCCATCACCGGCTTGTGAAAGCATTTGGCAAGCCTGGGCAGTTCCGTGTCAATCACCCGATCCACGCCGGGGTTCTGCAGGCCGACGGAATTCAGCATTCCTGCCGTACACTCCGCGATGCGGGGCGTAGGATTTCCGAATCGGGGCTCCCTGGTGGTGCCCTTGAAAGAGAACGTGCCCAGGATATTTATATCGTAGAGCTCTGCAAACTCATAGCCGTAGCCGAAGGTCCCGGAGGCAGGGATCACCGGATTGTCCAACTCAATGCCGCAGAGATTGACGCTCAGCCTTCCCATAAGATCTCCTCCTTCTGCAGGACCGGGCCTTCCCTGCAGATTCGCTTATAGCCGGTGATGGTCTTGCAGGAGCAGCCCATACAGGCCCCGAAACCGCAGCCCATACGCTTTTCAAAGCTGAAGGACCCGCCGGTTTTGATCGCCCGGTAAACCGCCCGAAGCATGGGCTCCGGGCCGCAAGTATAGACGTGCGTATAATCCGCCGGAAGCGCGTCGGTCACGAAGCCCCTGACGCCCCGGGAGCCGTCCGCAGTGGTGACGCGGACCTCGCAGCCCAGATTTTGAAACTCGTTCTCGTAAAAGATTTCCGCCGCCGTGTTGAAGCCCAGAATCACCGTGAGCTGCTTGCCCTCCGCCAGGAGGCGCTTGGCCAGCAGATACAGCGGCGGCACGCCGACGCCGCCGCCCACAAGGAGCGGCCTGCTTCCGGAAAGCTCCGTTTGATAGCCGTTGCCCAGGCCGGTCAGGATGGAGATCGTCTGCCCCGGCAGCATTTTGCTGAGCTGTAAAGTCCCCTTACCCACAAGCTTAAAAACAAGCGTCAGCTTCTCCCCTTCCAGGTCGCAGACTGAAATGGGGCGGCGCAGATACAGACCGTCCAGCCGGAGATTCACAAACTGTCCGGGCCGGGTGATCTCGGCGGTATCGCCGGTGAAGCTTCCCTCAAATACGCTGTCCGTCAGCTGTCGAATGGCTTGAACCGTAAAAAGGCTGTCTTTCATGGGTAACCTCTTTCCTGAACCTTTATTGCTTCCCTTTGTACACGACTTTTCCATCACAGACGGTTTCCACACAGGACCCGAAAACCCTCCAGCCGGCAAAAGGCGTCGCCCGCCCCATGGACAGAAACTCGTCAGGACAGATGACCGTTTCAGCTTCCAAATCCCAAACCGAATAATCCTCGGCGTTCATTGGGATGGAAAAGCGCCTCCGCGGATTGAACGCCAAAAGATCAATCAATTTTTCGAGCGTCAATATGCCGGGCCGAACCAGCTTCGTATAAAGCACCGGAAACGCGGTTTCCAACCCAACGATGCCAAAGGCGCTGCCCCGCAGGCCCTTTGACTTCTCTTCCGCGCTGTGGGGCGCGTGATCGGTGGCAATCATATCGATCGTACCGTCCAGGACTCCCTCGATGAGGGCTTCCCTGTCCTCCGCTCCGCGCAAGGGAGGATTCATCTTGAATCGGCCGTCTTCTTCCAGATCATTTTCATCCAGGACAAGGTAATGGGGCGCGGTTTCACAGCTGACGTCCAGTCCCTCCCGCTTTGCCTGGCGGATCAGCGACACGCTCTCCTTGGTGGAGATATGGCAGACGTGATAGCCGCAGCCGGTCTCCCGAACCAGGTTCAGGTCCCGGCGAATCTGGCCCCATTCGCTTTCAGAACAGATCCCCGGGTGAGCGTGAGACTTTGCGTAGCTTCCGTCATGAATATAGCCGCCCCGCAGCAGCTTATTATCCTCGCAGTGGGCGGCAATCAGCTTCCCCAGCCGCTTTGCTTCCAGCATCGCCTGCCGCATCATTTCCTCTCTTTGAACGCCGCGGCCGTCATCGGAAAAGGCGACGACCCGGGACGCAAGGGCGGAAAGATCGGAAAGGGTCTCTCCCCGTTCGTCCTTCGTAATCGAACCGTAGGGATGAACCCGGACACAGGCCCGGGCAGCAATCAGTTCCTCCTGCAGGGCAAGATGGGCAACGCTGTCCGGCACCGGATCCAGGTTCGGCATGGTACATACGTCTGTGTAGCCGCCTCGGGCCGCGGCAGCGGTGCCGGAGGAAATCGTTTCTTTATAAGAAAAACCCGGCTCACGAAAGTGCACATGCACATCGCAAAAGCCGGGAAAAAGAACAAAACCGGACGGCACGGGCACTACGCCCGTATCCGCAACCGGAAGAATCGTATTGATATTTGCAGGGTGAAAACGATAATCCATCATGTCTTGCCCTCACAAACCGAAAAGTGACAGACGCTGGAACCGCCAAATTCGGACACCGCATCTGAGTCAAATCCGAAATCGCTTCGTTTATTTTCCAAGATTCTACCACAAGCGATTGTGTTCTGTCAAGCAGGAAACCACGCAGTATCTGATATTTGTACAAATTCAACATGAATCCGACCGGTCATGGGACGTCTTTTCTATCTCCAGAAGAAAGCGTTTTCTCTCAAGGCCTCCGGCATACCCGGTCAGTGCCCGATTCGCTCCGATCACCCGATGACACGGTATCATTATACTGATTGGATTACGCGAAACGGCTCCGCCGACTGCTCTGGCTGACATGGCTGTTCGGTTCAATTTGGCCGCGACCAGGTCCGCAAGCTCCCCGTAGGTCACTGTGCGCCCAAAGGGAATGGTGCAAAGAATCTCCCAAACGGTCAATTGAAAGCGTGTGCCTTCAGGACGAAGCGGAGGGAAATAGTCCGGCGCTGCGCCTTGAAAATAGATTTTCAGCCAGCGCACAGCCTCTTCCAGCACCGGGGTCAATCGCTCCTCCCAGGCAGTCGGCAAAGATTGCGCGAAATAACGCTGCCCTTCCATCCAAAGACCGGTTATTGCCTCCGCGTCGGAGGAAAGCAGAATGTCTCCGATCGGTGATGCAAAATGCGTCACAGAAACACCGTTTTGATTGCTCACTGTTCGCTCACCTCCCGCTTATCGTACCATGGCGCGCCGTTTGTGTCAATGCGCATGACATTTTCTTGGTTAAAATAGACAAATCACCAATCAAAAAAAGCAAAAATAGTATCATTATGCGCGTTCTTTGAGAACATATTGCATTTTACCGAAAAACAATATATAATGTTATCAGAAAAATTTTGAGGATGATAGATATGAATAGCTTTATCATTCAGGGCAACTTTCTGGAAAGCGAAACTCCCAACAAGCTCAAAATTTCCGGGCAATCCTTTCTTCCAGTAGAGAACGGCCAATGCCGCGGCGTCTTCCCGCTAATACCGGAGCAATATCAGGGCCTTCCCGTGACGGATTTCGGCGACCGACTGATTCTGCCCGGCATGACGGATCTGCACGTCCACGCCCCGCAATTCGCCTTCCGGGGCCTGGGAATGGATATGGAGCTCCTGGATTGGCTCAACACCTACGCGTTCCCGGAAGAAGCGAAATACGCGGAACTGTCCTATGCTGAAAAAGCGTATCAGGGCTTTGTGAATTCTCTGCTCCATTCCACCACTACCCGGGCCTCAGTTTTTGCCACCATTCACCCGGAAGCAAGCCTGGAGCTCATGGAGCAGTTGGAACGAAGCGGCCTTCGTACTTATGTGGGCAAAGTAAATATGGACCGTAACTGCCCGGATATGCTGCGGGAAGAGAGCGCGAAAAGCGCGTTGGAGCAAACCGAGCGGTGGATTCAGGCTGCGATGGATCGCTTTGCGAACACAAAGCCGATTTTGACCCCTCGGTTTATCCCTGCCTGTTCCGACGCTTTGATGTCAGGGCTCAAAGAATTGCAGCGGCAATACGAGCTCCCCAGCCAAAGTCATCTGAGCGAAAACTATGGCGAAATCAATTGGGTCCGGGAGCTCTCCCCTGCCTCCAGCTGTTACGGAGACGCCTATGATCGCTTCGGTCTCTTCGGCGGAGATCATCCCTGCATCATGGCCCACTGCGTCCACTCCGGCGACACGGAGCTGGATCTGATTCACAGAAACGGCGTCTTTATCGCCCACAGCCCCGAATCGAACATCAATCTTGCGTCCGGCGTGGCGCCTGTTACCCGCTATCTGGAGCTTGGGCTTCACGTCGGTCTTGCTTCTGACGTGGCCGGCGGCAGCAACATCAGTATTATGCAGGCCATGATGCACGCCATCCAGGCCAGCAAGCTCCGTTGGAGGCTGCTGGATGAAAACGTTAAGCAGTTGACCCTGGAGCAGGCCTTCTATCTCGCTACCGTCGGCGGCGGCGCCTTCTTCGGAAAGGTCGGGCGTTTTGCAAACGGATATGAATTTGACGCGGTTGTCATGGACGACAGCAGCCTGTTTCATCCCCAGCCGTTGGAGCTTCGCAGTCGTTTGGAACGGATGGTATATCTGGCGGATGACCGGAACGTCTTTGCGAAATATGTTGCAGGGGCGCGTCTTTTCTGAAATAATTCTTGATTTTTGCTCAAAATAGATTATAATAACGTCTCACTTTGATGCGTTTGGAGGAACCAATATGAATAAACCCGTTGTATTAGTAATTATGGACGGCGTCGGAAAAGGCGACGGCGGCCCCGGCGATGCCGTTGCACAGGCCAAAACACCCAATCTGGACCGTCTCTTCGCCACCTGCCCTTATACCTGGCTCAAGGCACACGGAACTGCCGTCGGCCTGCCCACGGATGACGATATGGGCAATTCCGAAGTGGGCCACAACGCCCTCGGCTGCGGTCAAATCTATTCTCAGGGTGCGAAGCTGGTCCAGGAGTCCATCGAAAACGGAACGCTGTATCAGTCCAAGGCCTGGAAAGAGCTGATTGCCAACTGCAAGGAGAACGGAAAAACCCTGCACTTCCTGGGGCTGCTCTCCGACGGCAACGTCCATTCCAATATCAGCCACCTGATTGCCCTGCTTCGGAAGGCCCGGGAAGAGGACCTGCCTGAGGTCTGCGTTCATGCCCTGCTGGACGGCCGTGACGTGCCCGCCACCTCCGCGTTGGAGTACGTCGATCAAATCGAAGCCGTGCTGGCGGAGCTCTCCGATGCAGCGCACAACTACCGCATTGCCTCCGGCGGCGGCAGAATGAAGATCACCATGGACCGCTATCAGGCCAACTGGGGCATGGTGGAGGAAGGCTGGAAGACTCATGTGCTGGGCGAAGGCCGTCAGTTCTCTACCGCCCGGGAAGCCATTGAAACCTATCGTGCGGAAACCGGCGCGATTGACCAGGATCTTCCCGCTTTTGTCATTGCCAAGGACGGCAATCCGGTCGGAAAAATCGAAAACGGAGACTCCGTCATTCTTTACAACTTCCGGGGCGACCGCGCCCAGGAGATTTCCCTGGCCTTTGACCGCAAGGACTTTGACAAGTTTGACCGTCCCGGCTACACCGGCGTCAAATTTGCCGGTATGCTGGAATACGACGGCGATCTGAAAATCCCCTACAATTACCTGGTGGAGCCTCCCGTCATCAAAAATACGCTGACCGAGGTTCTCTGCGCGGCAGGCATTCGGGAATACGCCCTTTCCGAGACCCAGAAATACGGCCACGTTACCTACTTCTGGAACGGCAACCGCTCCGGTAAGGTGGATGAATCCCTGGAGGTCTACGAGGAAATCCCCTCCGACATCATTCCCTTTGAGTTTGCGCCGAAGATGAAGGCCGAAGAGATCACCGCCCGCATGGTGGAAAACATGGCCTCCCACAAGTTTGATTTCCTCCGCTGCAATTTCCCCAACGGGGATATGGTGGGCCATACCGGCGTCATGGAGGCGGTAATTACCGCCATGGAGGCCGTGGATGCCGGCGTTGGCAGGATCATCGAAGCCGCAGACAAATATGGCTACCTGGTCTGCGTGACTGCCGACCACGGCAACGCGGATCAGATGCTGGAAACCAAAAAGGGAAAAACCTCAGTCCGTACTGCTCACAGCCTGAATCCTGTCCCATTCATCATTTACGATCCGGACAAGAAGCACGTTTTCAAGGACGGACACTACGGACTTGCAAACGTCGCCCCTACCCTCTTGAAGCTCATGGACCTGGACGCCCCCGAATGCTGGGAGCCCTGCATGATTGAGGGCTAAATTCAGACATCGGTTCATTTCTTGCTGTCGGCCGGTTTTGAACACCGGCTGACAGCAAGAAAAAACTCTTGACTTTTGCAAAACATTTATTTATAATAATCAAGCTGTTTCGGGGTGTGGCGAAGTTTGGTATCGCGCTTGGTTCGGGTCCAAGAGGCCGTGGGTTCGAATCCCGCCACTCCGACCAAAGTAATTATCCCCCGGCTAAGCCGGGGGCTTTTCATTTTCGGGCATAGCCCTTTTTTACTAGCTGCGCCTGAAGGCGCATATACGGTCTGGCACTTGCGAGGAGACTGTTACTTGCTACCCGTAAACGGGTCTGCTTCCTC
>JAEEGL012277449.1_pt1 | contig 42498 bp, 41 predicted proteins | sample 9134231 | NCBI WGS metagenome assembly JAEEGL01 (sample SAMN16246548, study PRJNA631951) | gut metagenome | biome: gut microbiome; feature: rumen; material: fiber-attached | host: Bos | place: Iran: Karaj | collected 2018-10 | reverse complement strand
GTGCAGCTTCATCCTGCATTGCAGCCTGAGCCTGCTTCTTGGTTCCTACGAAGAGAACGGACTTGCCGCTCTTTGCAACTTCTACGAGGAACTCGTAAGCCTCATCGATCTTGTAAACGGTCTTCTGAAGGTCGATGATGTAGATGCCATTGCGTTCGGTGAAGATGTAAGGAGCCATCTTGGGGTTCCATCTTCTGGTCTGGTGACCGAAATGAACGCCAGCTTCAAGTAACTGTTTCATTGTGATAACTGACATTTGATTTACCTCCCGGTTAACACTTCCACTTGCCTGGCAAAAACCACCCTTCCGGGCACCGTAAGACATGCAAGTGTGACAAATAAAATCTGCACGCAAAAAGCGCACCTTTGCAATATTACACGAAGTGCGCCTTGAATGCAAGCATTATTTTTGCTGAAAACCGTTATTTTTCAGCGGAAATCAGCTGTTTTATGATGTAAGCGGCTATATTGAGGCCTGCGATCGCGGGCATATAGCTTATAGTGGGTATGGGTCTTGCCCCGGGATGCATGGGAAGCTCGTCCGAAAAAAGCACCTTGACGTCCTTTATCTCCAGCTTTCTGAGGGCTTTGCGCATGTATTTCGCAAGAGGATCTCCTTCTGTCTCTTCGATGTCGCAGACTCTGAAACGGCCCGGATCCATCATCTTGTTTCCGGTACCCATGGAGCTTATCATGGGCACGCCCTGCTCCTTTGCGGTCTTTATGACCATCAGCTTGGCTTTAGTGTCATCTATGCAGTCCGCAATGAAGTCCCAGTCTCCGATATGAAGCTCTGAAAGAGTTTCTTCGTCTACGCGGAAAGCAAACTTCTCTATCTGAAGCTCCGGGTTTATATTCCTGAGTCTGGCTTCGGAAACATCCGCTTTAAGCTTGCCTATGGTAGAGTCCAGAGCAAGTATCTGGCGGTTCTTGTTGGTGACATCCACCCTGTCAAAATCGCAGATGCCCAGCCTTCCAACTCCTGCCCTTGCAAGAGCTTCGACCGCATAGCCGCCAACTCCTCCCAGGCCGAGAACAAGAACAGCAGAGCTTTTAAGCTTCTCCAGCTTTTCCTGGCCTATAAGGAGCTCGGTCCTTGTATACATGGCTTAGTTCTGATCCGGATCTTCTTCCTCAGATCCGTAGGAATCCTTGTCCTCGTAATCCTCTTCGTTTCCTTCCTCTGCTGCATCAGGATCGTCGTAATTTCTCTCATCGCTCTCAACTGCTTCGGCGGAGAAAGAAAATGCAGCGTCGGAATCGTTTTCTATAGGATAATCCACAGCGTTCTCGCCTCTCTTGTAGCTGATCAGATCGTCTGCGATCTCCTCAGTTGCAATGGAAATTGGCTTGATATCATCGGTCAGCACCAGCTTGGGCTTGCCGTCGATGAGATCTCTTGCCCTCTTGGCGGACATTACAGCCAGGGTGTATTTGCTGTCGACTTTCTGTCTTAGCAGATCTACTGATGGGTAAAGAAGCATTTGTTTTCCTCCTCGTATTTAGAAATAAGCTCTTCGCAGCTGTCTTCGGCTTTCAGTCTCTCAGCCTTTATGATGCTCATGGCATCGTTTACGGCAGCTGCAAGATCATCATTTATAACAAAGTATTCATAATCCTTCAGCAACCTGATCTCCTCCAGGCTGCTCTGCAGTCTTCTCTGCATCTGCTCTTCTGTCTCTGTCCCCCTGCCGGAAAGCCTCTGACGGAGCACTTCAAGGCTGGGCGGAAGAACAAAAACGAGAATGGCTTCGGGGAAGGATCTTTTCACCTGCATGGCTCCCTGCATCTCTATTTCCAGTATAACATCGAAACCGGCCTGCAGGTTATGCATGACTGCTTTTCTGGGGGTGCCATAGCAGTTTCCGTAGATCTCCGCATGCTCCAGCAGACCGTTTTCCTCCACAGTCCTGTCGAACTGCTCTCTGGATACGAAGAAATAGGATATGCCTTCCTTTTCTCCTTCCCTGGGGGACCTGGTGGTCATGCTGACGCTGAGCTTCAGGCTCGGATCCTTGACGAGTTCTTTACAGATGGTCCCTTTTCCCACTCCGGAAGGACCAGAAAAAACGAAAAGTCTGCCTTGTCTCATAGAAACCTCCGAAAAAAGACTCTCTCCAATGGCCAATAATTATACTTCCGCAGTTTTAAAAATTCAAGAGAATACGCAAAAAAACAATAAAAAAAGCAGCCGTTGAGGGATGCGGCTGCCTGCCTGCAAAACTGATAAAACGACGGACTCTAACCTCCAATACCCAAAGCTTAGAAAAACAATTTCACAAGCGATATTATTTTACAGCAACAAAGCTAAACTGTCAATATTTAACTGGTAATATTTTGCATTTTATTCGATGTTCTGTACCTGCTCCCTGATCTTTTCAATCTCAGCCTTCAGCACCAGCACATTATTTGTAATGTTTATGTCGTTGGCTTTGGAGCCTATGGTATTGGATTCTCTGTTCATTTCCTGCACAAGGAAGTCCAGCTTCTTGCCTATGGGTTCAGTGGGATCGCTGCAGATAGCCCGCATCTGAGCTATATGGCTCTTGAGTCTTACTATCTCTTCGGTGATATTTGATTTATCAGCGAAGACTGCCGCTTCAAGAAGTATGCGGTCCTCGGGAATGACTGCGCTGTCTCCGAGAAGCTCCTTTATGCGGTCCTTCATCTTCTGAGTATAATTTTCAGCAACCGATGGAGCATACTTTTCTATCTCAAGCACAGTCTTTTCGATAAGATCGTTTCTGAAAAGCATGTCAACGGCCAGCTTTTCGCCTTCCACGGCTCTCATGGCGTCGAAATTGGCCAGCGCAGCCTTAAGAGCTGCTGAAAGCATTGCAAAGACTTCATCTTCGTCCTCTTCCTTTGGCGCTATCTTAAGAACGTCGGGCATCATTGCGAGATTTCTTACGGTGATGTCGCTGCTTATATCTTCAAAATGACCGCTTATGGTTTTAAGAGCATTGTAATAGCTCTCGGCCAGCTCCAAGTTGAGCTGCACCTCTTCGCCATCGGCATCGCCGGAACTCACATTGATGAAAACGTCTATCTTGCCTCTGGATGCCACTTCCTTGACCATATTGCGAAGTCTGTCCTCCGCAAAGCTGAATCTTCTGGGCATTTTGATGGTGATCTCGCTGTACCTGTGGTTCACAGCCCTTATCTCAGCAGTTATGGTCCTGCTGTCATCCTTGTATTCTCCGCGGCCGAAGCCTGTCATGCTTCTTATCATGGCTTGATAATCCTTTCCCGAAAGTGTAATATTAATTGATTCGCGGAAGGATCAATCTGCTGTATTATCCTTCACACGATTCAGTATTCTATCAGCATTCACACATAAAATCCATAACAATCGACATGGCATACGACGGAATAATGGCCGGCATTGCAGCCAGAGAGCTCTCAAAGCTGCTTACAGGCGGAAAAATAGAAAAAGTACAGCAGCCCGAACCGGATGAGATAATCCTTCAGATAAGGGAAGACCGGGGCAGCCGGGTCAAGCTCCTGATCAGCTCGGCTCCTCAGGGAGCGCGGGTGCACATAACAGAGCTTCCTTACGAGAATCCGGAAGTGGCTCCTGCTTTTTGCATGCTCCTGCGCAAGCACATACAGGGCGGAAGGATAAACTTTGTCACTCAGGAAGAGACTGAAAGGATAATCCAGTTCGAGATCGAAACAGTTAACGAAATGGGATATTCCGTTAATAAGCTTTTGATTGCAGAGACTATGGGAAAACACAGCAACATAATACTCTGCGATATGGAAAGCGGAAAGATAATAGATTCAATTAAGAGAGTTTCCATAGATGTAAACAGAGTGCGCCAGATACTGCCTGGCCTGATATACACCGCGCCGCCAAAGCAGGATAAACTCGATTTCTGGACGCTTCAGCCGGAGGATCTGGAAAGCTTTGAGGACTGGGATGCAAAGTCCCTGGGCGCCCGCATACAGGGCTTCTCCCCTGCTCTTGCCAATCAGCTCTGCGAAAGCCTCAGGTCCGAGCAGATCCCATCTGCTGTTCTTGCACTCAGGGACCAGCTTGAAGCAGGCAATTACAGGCCGCACGTATATATTGCCGAGAACGGCGAGCCAAAGGATGTCCACGCTGCTCCTCTGCAGAGCTATGCGGAAAATCTCAGGACTATTGAATTCGACACCGTGGGACAGGCGCTGGACTATTTTTATTCGCACCGCCAGGACAGCAGCAGGACTCTTCAGAAAGCGGCGGATCTTCAGCGCAGCGTCACCGCTCTTACAGACAAGCAGCTGCTTAAGAAAAAACGCCTTCTCGAAGACATACAAAACGCTGACAATGCTGATAGATTCAGGATCTGGGGAGAGCTTATCACGGCAAATCTGCACCTGGTGAAGCCGGGAGCCAAGTCAGTAAGGGTCATATCCTACTATGACGGCAGCGAGCAGGATATACCTCTCGACGAGAAGCTTTCAGGTGCCAAAAACGCCCAGGCCTACTTCAAAAAGTATTCAAAGCTCAAGTCCTCCAAAAAGGAAAAGCTGGCTCAGCTTTCTGAATGCGAAGAAGAGATAGCCTATCTTGAATCCGTACAGGGACTTATACCAGGAGCATCTACATCTGAGGAACTTAGTTTGATTCAGGACGAGCTGGTGGAACAGGGCTTTATGCGCAGGCGAAAGGCAGCGCCAGGCCGTCAGAAAAAGACAAAAATAAAGCCCAGAAGCTTTGATCTTCCGGGAGGTTACCGGGTGCTTGTGGGCAGAAACAATATCGAAAACGATTTCATAACCCTTAAGATGGGACAGAAGACCGACTGGTGGTTCCATACCAAGGACATCCACGGTTCCCACTGCGTGCTCATCTGCGAGGGCAAAGACCCTCAGCAGGATACCATGTACGCCGCAGCATCCATAGCCGCCTGGTTTTCAAAGGGCCAGCAGTCCCAGAATGTTCCTGTGGATTACGCCCAGCTGAAATTCGTAAAAAAACCTACCGGAGCAAAGCCCGGCAAGGTCATTTTCACCAACAACGGCACCGTATATGTGGACCCGAAGCTGCCATAGGCAGTCTATAAGGGGTTTTCCAGCCACTCCTTTTTTATACACCAGATACCGGCCTGTACCGACATGGGGAGGCCGGTTTTTTCGCCTGATGACCACACGGAGCCCTCAGGCAGCTTAGAAAGGCATTCCTTTATAGCGCTGTCCCATCGGAACAGCCTCTTCCAGCTGTCTAGCACCTTTCTTTTAAGATCCGGATAGAAGGCGGTAAGAAAAATATCGCTTTCGTTTCTTATGCCTCTGAGCGCAAGTTCCCTTGAAAAAGCTGCTTCTTCAGCCTCAGAGCCAGCTATGTAACTGAGCTTAAGTACCTTGTACCAGTCGTACATGTCAAAAAAAACAGCCTCATCCAGAGGCAGCTTCAGCTGCATAACGCTTCCCCCTGCCGAAGCATCCAGATCCTTCGGTGAGATGAAAGCCCAGTAGGGAGATTCCGCAGGCGCAGGTCTTGGCACTATCTTTTCAGCCTCCCTTACATAGGCATCATAGGCGGTCAGGAAGATGCGCGATACCTCCTGATACTTCTTCTGAATGTATTCACGTCTGCAGTATGCAGTATCCTGCTCCTTAAGCACATCCCAGACCACCTGTGACTGGGGTGAATACAGCGTTACTCTTTCCATAGCCTCACCTCGGTGATCCATTCTTTCCTGACTTCCCAGAGCAGGCCGTAGCTGCCTGCTCCGCCCAGCTGAACGCTGTCGTCAAACAGCCTGTCCCAGCTGTTTATAACAATGCGCTTTATCTGCGGATAAAAAGGAGTCATAACCGCCTTGACATCATCTGTCCCGTAGTCAGAAAGCAGTTTGTTGTGCTTTTCGTTGTCTTCACTGTCAAGCGGGATGTAGGAATAATTGATGATGCGGGTCCATTTAGTGATATCGCAAAGGGCAAGAAGCTCGCTGTCCACTGAAAGCTCAAGGATGACGTTGCCCTTTTCCGGCATCATGGTCGCCTCCTCTATCAGAGATACCCATACAGGGTATTTGGCATCAGCAGGTCTGACCGACTGAGTCGGCATATGAGATGCCAGCCAGCGATAGACAAGCATCATTATATCCGAAGTATCCTCCATCGCCCTGCGCATATAGCTTTCCACGGCAATAAAGCGGCCGTTTTCCTCCAGCTGCTTCATCACTGCTTCATTCTGCTTTGTCCAGACCTTGATTTTTCCCAAAGCTGGCCTCCTGATTTTTTATGATTAAATTGCCTCTGCGCCTACAAGTATAACATAAAATTCTTTTGCATATGAATCAATTATTGCCTCATAGCTTATGGTCCGGAAAAGCAATCATTCAAGGAAATACTTCTGCTTCTGCTCTTTCGTCAGCTCTCTGCCGTCAAGTATCCTCTGGGCCAGGTCCTGCAGTTCCTTAGTAGAAGCGTGATCCATGATTATCAGCTCCCCGTCATACGACAGAAGGAGCTTCCCGCCTCCGGCAAAGGATCGGAAGAAGTGATATTTTGCAGGCAATCTGATGATCATCTCGTCCTCTTCTGCATCGTATATCCCGTCGCTGAGAGCGTAGATCGGAATGCTGCCGTAATATGATCCGGTTCCATGCTTCGGACCGAGAACTGCATTTTCAAGCATATCAGTATTTCCGTCAAAACTGACTTCCCAGCTTTTCGAAGAAAAGGTCGTCTCGTCACGTACAGACGGCAATGCAAACATCATGCGGAGCTTCTGATCGTCTATACTTACTCTTTTTATGACGCTCTCAGCCTCAATCGATGCTATCTCATTCCCTGTCTCAAGCTCCACAACGTGTACCGTATAGTCCGTTTCCTGTACGATTATCACGCCCCGCTCAGAATCGATGATGCTCTCAGGTACAGCTCTGGTGTACGCAGCATAATTAGAGTCGTTCTGTATATAGACATCGCTCTCTGTATAGTAGATAAAGACGCGCACGAACCAGGGAAGCTGCCAGGTCCTTTCCACTGCCCCGGTCTTTGCATCCCTGACCTCGAAGGCCATATGGCTCCTCATGAGGGATCTTCCATCCACACTATATCCTTTGTCGCCGTAGATATACTGGCACAGAACCTTCTCCCCGCCCTTCAGGAACCATCCCTTCAGAAGGAAGAAATCTCCTGCAGGCCAGTCAGTTGCAAAACTGAAGATCTTGTCTGATATGTCTCCTCCGTCAAATCCTATATGCCAGAGTTCCTCATGAGTCCCCGTATCGTAAACGAATATGCTGGGGTCAGACTGCTCCATCTCGTGGCTGACGCTGCTGCCGGTATTTACCATGAGAAGGCTTCCATCGCCAGAAAAGCTTATATTATTTATGCCAAGCTTTTCGCTTCTGTCTGTTACAGAGACAGTTCCGTCAGTGCGTCTGTAGAGACGGCTGTGCGGATAATTCGAGCTGATGACACCGGTCTCCTCCAGTGTTTCTGTATCGACGATGCGTAAATTGCCGGCGGCATCATCATTATTTGATCCCATATATATGTAAGCGCTGCCACCTGACATGGCGACTCTCAGCCCGCTTATTCCGGGATAAAGCGTCTTTATGCGTTCAAGGGTATCCATATCATAAACAGCCATGCCTTCCTTCGTGCAGACCCAAAGGGTCTTCTCATCTTCTGATAGCAATAGCTGGGCTGAGCCTTCCTTATCCGCAAGGGGCGTATTTGTTGTGCCGAAGGCCTGATCGTTTATACGCCTGGTAAGGGAAAGCTCCGGATCCAGGCTGTCCCTACGCCATATCTGTATATTATCAGCACCATAGAGGAGAACATAGGTGTCGTCTGCGGAATTGTCGCTGTAGTCTCTGCTTCCATACTCCGCTTTTTTCAGTTTGAAGCTGCAGGGAATGGTCTGAAGAAGCTCCCCTTCAGCAACCGATACTATACGGGCTGCATCATCGTCGCAGCTCAGAAGAAGCCGGCTGCTGTCCTTGTTCCACTGAAAATCTTTAACAAGATAAAGCCCGGGTTCGATAACGTTAAGGACCTTCTGGTTTACACAGTCAAGGATATATACCCTGCTGTCGTCGGTAAGGACCGCTAGCACCTCGCGTTCTGCTCCGGAAAAAGCTGCCTTAACTATCGATATATTGCTTCCGGAAAACAGGGACATGTCAAGGGATGAGATCATTTTGGATTCCCCGGCATTCCAGAAATACATGGCCTTTCTCCAATAGCCTGCGATTATGCTGTCATCACAGGAGACATCGATCTTATCGACCATATAGTATGTGTTGCTCATATTCGGTGAAGACCTTACGCTTTCGGCCTTTTCGCCATCTATGTAGTAACGGAAAACGGTATTGTCCTGATCGCTGTGGCCCTTCATGATGTTAACCATTATCACCGCAGGCGCCGCGTCCGCATAGCTCTCAGACCGATAGCCTCCGATAACATAGCAGTTCCATCCCGTACCGCTTTTTGCTGCGATCGATCTGGCATCCTTGGGAATAAAGCCTTGCTCAGACCAGCTTTGCAGATCGCCAAGCGAAGCGTTTTCCCACTGGTAGTCCCTGAAGGCAGTATTATATATCTGATATCCGCTGAAGCTCCCCTCCTCGGAAAGCAGCAGATAGCCCCCGCCGGCCGTCATGTCATCAAAAAGTCCGGAAAACGAAGGGTAGCCTTCCCTAACCTCGCCCACTATATAATCGCCCTTCTCATCCTTTCCGAGGATGGAATTGGAAATATTCGTCGTTCCCCTGTCGATGTGGTCCGGATATACTGCAAAGGGGACTAGCCTGTTGGAAAAAAAGCAGTTGATGGGAGCTTCATTAAATGAATATGCCGGTTCGAGGGCTTTTCCCGTGTTGAGATCCCAGGCTGTTATATAGCCGGGACTGAGGCGCGAAAAGCAATAGATCTCATTTTCACTTGCCCTGAAGCTTTCAAGGCCCGGGATATCTATGATATCGACGGAATGGTACAGATCGTCTCCGGAGCCGGAGAATATGGCATTCTGCAGGGAATATAAGGCATCGCTGACAAACGGCCTATCCGGATCATCGAGATCCTTCGGAAGAGCCTCCAGGGAAAGAAGCAGTGAAAGCATCATTTCTCCGTTATCCAGAGCTTCATTTGCGCTTTTTGCCAGCCATTTGGACTCTGCCGTCAGAGCTTCATTTCTCTGGGCTGTGATCTCAGCGTTTTTGTGCACCGTATAGCCCAGAAAGCCTGCCAATGCTGCAAAGGCCGCGGTGATAAGGCCGGCAGCTATGCGGGTCCTTCTTCTTCTCGCCCTCTGCCTCAGGTCGTCATAGCTTATGCCCAGCATGGTGGCGATAAGGCGGAGCTTTTCGCTTTTGAGCTTTTTGATGGAGACATCAATAGTATCTGCCCTCACATCAGCAGCCAGGGGCTCGATCTCTATAGTCCTGCCGTCCTCCTCCCTGAAGCAGAGCTCGGGAGGAAAAGATTCCGAGGGCTCTCCCTCTGCAAGAACAGTAAGTATATGATCCTGTTTTCCAAGGGAAATAAAATACCTGAGCTCCTCCATGCACCATCTGGAGGCAAGGTATTTCGGGGAGCAGATGCAGATCAGCCAGTCGCTGTTTTCCAGGGCTCTGTGTATGTCCTCACCGAGATCCGTGGACAGCGTAAGCTCATCCTGGTCCCTGAAGACCCGGCCCATCCTTTTAATACCCCTTGAGCTTTTTATCTGAGCAGGTATGCTGAAGTTCTCTATATATGAGGCCAGTTTTTTTGCGATATCCGCGTCAGGCGAAACATGACGGTATGATATGAAGGCTGTATAGTGGGTCATGATAAGCTCCAATAAAAACTGCAGCGCATTGTTCGATTCAATAGTAGCATCCGCAAGCGCTGCAGTAAAGCTGATATATGATCGCGAGGCCTGTATTGAAGCAGACCATTTGCTGAAAATAGTTCTCCGGACTATACGAAAGGCATCAGATAGCTTCAGCGTTTACGAACTGAGCATTCCAGAGCTGCCAGTAGAAGCCGCCCTTTGCCAGAAGATCCTCGTGATTGCCGGATTCGACGATATCTCCGTCCTTCATTACCAGTATCACATCCGACTCTCTGATGGTAGAAAGTCTGTGGGCAATGGTAAAGGAGGTGCGCCCTTCTGTCAGCTTTTCCATGGCATTCTGCACCAGCTGCTCGGTGCGGGTGTCTACAGAAGATGTTGCCTCGTCCAGTATCAGCAGCGGCGCGTTTTTGATCATGGCCCTTGCTATGGTCATCAGCTGTCTCTGTCCGGCAGACATGTTTGAATCATCCGTCAGAACCGTGTCGTAGCCCTTTGGCAGGCTCATGATGTACCTGTGGAGCCCCACCGCCTTGCAGGCTTCGATGACCTTTTCATCCGGCACATCCTTCATGCTGTAAACTATGTTTTCTTTGATGCTGCCTTCAAACAGCCAGGAGTCCTGAAGCACCATGCAGAACAGGTCGTGGACATTCTCCCTGGTCATGTCCGAAGTTTTTATCCCATCGATGGATATGTATCCGCCGTCGAGCTCGTAGAAGCGCATAAGGAGATTCACGATGGTAGTCTTTCCTGCGCCTGTAGGCCCAACTATGGCGACCTTTTTACCGGCATCTATCTTTGCGGAAAAGTCGTTGATTATGGTCTTTCCGGGCTCGTAGCCGAATCTTACATGGCTGAATTCCACCTCACCCTTAACATCCCCTTTGGGATCGATGTAGGCTGTTTTGCTGCTTTCATCCGCCATCTGGGGCTCCTCCAGGAAGCCGAAGATGCGTTCGGCTGCAGCGGCAGCTGACTGAAGCTCCGTGATCGACTGAGCCACCATGCTCAGCGGCTGAGTGAACAGCTTAACATAGATTATGAATGCCACTATAACGCCGAAGCTTATGTCGCCGCGGGCAGTAAGAATCGCGCCCTCCACGCAGACCGCCACATAGCCGATATTGCCCACAAGAGTCATCAGCGGGTTCATAATACCGGACAGGAATTGGCTCATAAGGTTGCTTGTATATAGCTTTTCGTTAAGATCGTCAAAAACCTCCAGCGCCTCGTCTTCGCCGTTGTAGGCCTTGACTATGTCGTGCCCTGCGAAGGTCTCCTCCACATGACCATTTATCTTTCCCAGGTATACCTGCCTGGCCACAAAGTGCTTCTGGGAAACCTTTATTATTATGTTCATGCCCACAAAGCCTATGATGCTGGCGCCAAGAGCTGTAAAGCCAAGTATCAGGTTGGCGGCTAGCATCAGAGCACCGCTTCCGAGTATCTGAATTATGGCTCCGAGCATCTGGGGCAGCGCATTGTTAAGGGACATTCCCACAGTATCCACGTCATTGGTGACTCTGCTGAGCAGGTCGCCGAAGGAAGCGGAGTCGAAGCGGGAGAGCGGGACCTCGTTGATCTTGTGGTCTATGCCCTTTCGCATCTGATGCATTATATACTGGGTGACATTGGTCATTGAGAAGCCTCTGGTGTAAGCCAGAACGCCGCTCAGGACATAGTATGCGCCTGTCACAAGGCTGAGCCTTAGTATGGCTTCCATATCCGGGCTGCCGCTCTCCATGCCCGCGCTTATAAGATCTGTGATGTTTTTGAGCCTGTTGGGTCCAAGCAGCAGCAGGCTGATGCTGACCACCGTGCAGATGATAGCAAGCGCAAACCAGCCCTTTTTATCCTTTCCGAAGTAGTATACGGATTTCCAGGCCGCCTTGAAATCGTGAGGCTTTTCGGCGACTCTCATTCCGTGGCCGCCTCTTCTGTTCATGGACACTGAACCAAGTTCGTACTGATTTTTTGCCATTTCAGTGCCTCCTTACTCAAGATCTTCTTCAGAGAGCTGGGTATAGGCTATCTCCTGATAGACCTTGCAGCTCTTCATCAGTTCTTTGTGCGTGCCTTCTGCAATTATCCTGCCCTCGTCCATTACAAGTATCTTGTCGGCATCGCGTATGGTCCCGATGCGCTGAGCCACGATAATGCTGGTGACACCTGCGGTCTTTTCCTTCAGTTCCGCTCTGAGCAGCTTATCCGTGCGGTAGTCCAGGGCGGAGAAGGTATCGTCAAACAGATAGATCTCGGGCTTTCTTGCAACGGCTCTTGCAATGGAGAGGCGCTGACGCTGACCTCCGGAAACATTCATGCCGCCTCTGGAGATGTCGCCGTCATAGCCCTTATCCATGCGTTCGACAAAGTCCTTTGCCTGCGCTATGGCCACAGCTTCCTCCACGGCATCTCTTCCGGTCTTTTCCCTTCCGTTATCGCCGTAGGCCACATTTGAAGCGACACTGCCTGTAAAGAGTATCGCTCTCTGCGGCGCCAATCCTATCTTGTTGTGCAGAGCTCTCTGGGTGTACTCGCGCACATCCCTGCCGTCCACCAGCACCTGGCCTGATTCCACATCGTAGAAACGGACTATAAGATTAAGAAGCGTTGATTTTCCGCTTCCGGTGGCGCCAATTATAGCAGTTGTCTTCCCCTGCTCCGCCGTGAAGCTTATATCAGTAAGAGCATCGGATTCTGTCCCGGGATACCTGTAGCAGACATTCCTGAACTCAACTCTGCCCTCCATGCCTGGCATTCCTTCTGTTTCCGTACCATCCGACAGCACAGGATGGGTGTCCAGTATCTGGTTGATTCTTTCGGATGCGACCATTGCTCTGGGCAGCATGTTGAATATCATGTTGAGGCTCATGAAGGCCATGAGCAGCTTGGATGCATATGTGGAGAACACTACCATCGCAGCGAAAATGCTCAGCTGCTCGGCAGCATTAGCGGACTGAGCTATCATAAATGCACCAGTGCAGTAGATAGCAATGGTGAGTCCGTTGTTTACTATGGTCATGGTGGGCTGCATAAGCGCCATTGCATGACGGGCCTTCCGCTGATTCACGGTATAGGTCCTGTTTATCTCCTCGAATCTTGCTTCCTGGAATTCCTCCGCGTTGTAAGCCCGGACGACCCTTATGCCTGTCATGTTATCCCTCATGGTTCGGTTAAGATCGTCGTTCAGTATCTGATTCCTGCGCATTTTGGGATGAGCATACATCACCATGAAGACCACAAGGCAGAGCACTATGCCTACTGCGATGCTGGTGATGACCGACCACTGAAGATAACGGCCGGAGATCTTCATTAGCGCGATTATTGCTATAACAGGAGCCTGCACTATGCGGGTGAGGCCTCTTGAAACGAAGTTCTGGAGCTGGGCCACATCGTTGGTAGATCTTGTTATAAGGGAGCCTATGGAAAAGCGGTCGATCTCCTCCATGGAAAAGCTCTCAACCTTCACAAAGACCTTGCGGCGCAGCATCCTTGAAAAAGAGGCCGCCAGCCTGGCCGAGAGGTAGTCGCTGAGTATAAGCACCAGCATGCTTGCGAAGGCGCAGAGCAGCATAAAGCCGCCGGATCTTAAAACGGCCGAGACCACGGCAGTGCCCGACTTGACCATGGTAGTGATGTCAGACATGTAATCCGGGATCTTAAGATCCAGCCAGACCTGGACCAATATGAAAAAGATATTGGTAAGAAGAAGCATCCAGTGGCCGGGCTTCATGTTTTTAAGTATTTTGATCATAAAGCGCTCACCTCCGGGTTCTTAAGCATCTCCGAAGCTTTGTCAGCAATATACTGAAGCATGGAACTCAGACGCTCCTTTTCTTCGGGACTTATGTCCTCAAGAACGTGTTCATCCCAGCAGCTTCTGATCTCTCTTATGCGGGGCAGAAGATCCAGGCCTTTTTCGCTCGGATAAAGTTCAAGTATTCGGCGGTCCTGCGGGCTCACCTGCCTGTTTACAAGGCCTTTTTCTTCCATGCAGGAAAGGCGCCTGGCCAGATTGCCTTTGTCCATTAAAAGAAGCCGGGAAAGATTCTCCTGAGAGATGCCCGGGTTTTCGCAGATCCTCAGAAGACATGAGCCCTCTCCTCTGCCAAGTCCCAGAGCTTCGAATTCCCTTACGAAATACTGCTTCCGGCTCTGTCTGATGCTGTCTAATAAATCAAGTATACGTTCGCTCATAATAAAATCGTTGTATTTGCAATGGTTGCTAATACAACGATTATTGCACTATATGTATGCATTGTCAAGTCTGGAGATCCTATCCTGTAACAGCACCCAGCAGCGCGGCAAGCTTTCTTATGCTCATGGCTTTCAGATAGTATTTCGGAGCGATGGATGCTTGGCGATCAGTCAGGCTGCTTTTTGCGGAATCCAGGTGTGAAAGCCTTGCTCTGTCTTCTTTTGGCGAGAGCGCTGAAAGAATATAACAGCCATCGATACCTGCAAGCGAAGCCCCTTCGATATCGCAGCGAAGGTCATTGCCCACCATAAGGCAATCCGAAGCATCAAGTCCGTATTTTGTCAGAGGAAGCCTGAAGAAATCGGGATCAGGCTTTTTTATCCCATAATCAGAGGAAATATAGATACCATCAAAAAGGTCCAGGATACCAAGCGTTTTTAGTTCAGGCTCTGTAAAAGCCCTCTGAGCGTTTGAGAGCAGAATGAGCTTTATCCCTCTATTTCTGAGGCTTTGCAGCAATTCTCTAACTCCTGCATATAGTCTTATGTGAGTAGTTGAAAGCTTCCGGAACTCTTCAGCCGCAGTTATTTCCTGAGGAATATGCTTTTTAGCAGTCCTTTTTTCATCCCCCAGCAGTCTGCGGAAAACATTCAGTATGTCTATTTCAACAATCTCTTTTCCGCTCTTCTGCATAAGGAGCTGCTCTTCTTCTCTGCAGAAGCTGAAATACGCCGTCTTAAGCTCTTCAGCCGTATAGCTTATTCCGAATTCGGCAAAAAAAGAAGCCATCCCGCGCCAAAGCGCAGGCCTGACTTCATCAGTATGTATATCTACAAGAGTTCCATATAGATCGAATAAAACAGTGCTGTATCTCTTCAAAGGCTGCATCCTTCTACCTTGCTGAGGGCTTTTTCTTTCTGACAGAGAAGCCCATCTTTCCTGCATACTTTGTCATCGAGTAGTATTCTCCGTGGATAAGGCTCACCAGATCTGCCTTTGCAAGGTCTATGCGGCCTTTTTCGTTTACCAGGTTCTCATCGACATGAATGGCTACGATTTCTGCAAGGAACATATCGTGGCTTGGAAGCTTTACAGTCTGAAAGATCCTGCATTCGAAGTTTACAGGGCACTCTTCTATAAGAGGTGCAGAGACCACGTTTCCGGCAAGCTTCGTAAGCTTAAGCTTTTCGAACTTATCTATTTTAGCTCCGGTGGTACAGCCCGCATAGTCCATGGCGGAGCTCAGCTTTCTGGGCACCAGATTGATGACGAATTCGCCGCTGTTTTCAATTATGTCGTGACTGTAACGGCTTGGCCTTACTGATATATATACATAAGGAGGGTCACTGTTAACCACACCTGTCCAGGCAATAGTTATTATATTGGACTTCTCCATGCTGCCGCAGCTTACCATAACGCTGGCAAGCGGAGCCATCATAGTATTGGGTTTTACGCTTATCTTGTTCATCTGTTTTTAAGTTTCTCCAGTGTTTGCAGATATTCCGCAGGGGGCTCTGCATCGAATTCCATGTACTGACCCGTAACCGGATGCACAAAGCCAAGAATGCCTGCATGAAGCATCTGCCCGTTCAGTTTATAGGGCTGATTCGCAGGTCCGTAGACCGTATCGCCCAAAAGAGGCCGCTTTATATAGGCCAAGTGAACTCTTATCTGATGGGTGCGTCCGGTCTCCAGCCTGCAGGCCAGCTCAGTAAAGCCATTGAAGCGCTGCAGCACTCTCCAGTGAGTGACAGCCCTTCTGCCTTTTTCGATAGGAACGACAGCCATCTTGAGCCGGTTCCTTGGATCCCTGCCAATGGGCGCGTCCACTGTGCCCCTGTCCTCGGCAAAACCGTAGAAGCAGACCGCGCGGTACTGCCTGGTTACGGAATGCTCTGCCAGCTGCGCTGAAAGCCCCTGATGGGCAGCATCAGTCTTGGCGGCCACGATAAGCCCCGAGGTATCCTTATCAATCCTGTGCACTATGCCCGGCCTTGCCATGCCTCCTATGCTGCTCATGCTGCCGCAGTGGAAAAGCAGCGCGTTCACGAGAGTGCCGCTCAGATTTCCCGCTGCCGGATGGACAACCATGCCCTTGGGTTTGTTCACCACTATCAGATGATCGTCCTCGTAGACTATATCCAGCGGTATGTCCTCAGGCTCTGAAAGCCCTTCTGAGACAGGAGGAAGGACTAGGCGTATATTTTCCCCTAAAAGCAGTTTTCGCTTCTTAGAGAGGCACTCAGAGCCTCCTACGGCCACATTTCCGCCCTCTATCAGCTTGACGATGTAGCTGCGGGACACATCTTCCATCAAATTCGAAAGCACGCTGTCGATCCTCTGTCCAGCGTGCTCATCTGTAATTGTAAATTCAAATATTCTTTCGTCCATCGATCGTTATTTTGAAGGAGGGGCTTCGTGCTTGTTCTTATGTCCGTCGCTGTAGAAAACGGCGAATATAAGAAGCAGGCAGCCGCAGGTTATGCAGATATCAGCCACATTGAAAATGGGTATGATCCTGATATCCAGGAAGTCCACGACATAACCGGTGAACAGCCTGTCTATGTAATTTCCCAGACCGCCGCCCAGTATCATGGCCAGAAAGACCTGCTCGGCCTTGGACATGCTGTCCCTGAATTTGTACCAGTAAAACAGCAGAGCAGCCATCAGCAGCGCGGTGAACACAAGCAGGAAGCCTGTTCTGCCGGCGAAAAAGCTGAAAGCGGCGCCGCTGTTCTGCACATATCTCAGTCCTATGCCGCCGTTTCCGATACCGATGAACTGACCAAGCTCCATGGTACTCGTTATCAGTATCTTGGACAGGCGGTCAAGGACTACCACAACGCCTACTATTATCCAGAACACTAAACCTTACCTCTGTAATTGGTGATGGTCCTGGTAAGATCAGCAACCTTATCGTCCTGAGCCTTGATCTCCTCGGAAGCCTTGCTGTCTCCGAAGGAGGAGCCGAACTTGCTGAGGAAGCTTTCGGAAGTGGAATCCAGATCCTTGTCGCTGATGAAATCAGCTCCTGTGTTTCCGATGATATCTTCGCTCATGCCATCCACGCGCTCAAGCTCGGATTCGAGTATGGACTTCATGCGGGTGCGAAGGCTGCCGACTCTCTGGGTGAGCCTTCTCTCCTCGTCCTGCAGTCTTTCCACAGCCTCTCTTGCCTGGCGCAGCTTAAGATCCGCATCCAGTTCTGCATTGCGGATAAGGATCTCCGCCCTCTTTTCAGCGCTGGCGGAAATGTCGTTCATCAGAGACTTTGCAGCCTCCAGGGTGTTGAGCATAGCGCCTTCCTGCTGCTTGTACTGGCTGATCCTCTCCTGCTGTTCGTCGATCTGCTTCAGAAGCCTTTCGTTTTCGGACATCAGCTGCTCCATGGCAACGGTGATATTGTCCAGCAGTGTATCCACTTCTTCCGGATTGTAGCCTCTTACAGACTTGGAAAATTCCGCAGCCTGGATCTCGCTTGGTGTTATCATCTTGAATTACCTCCAGGGACTCTTGATGGGCTGTTCAGCCACCTTGGTGTTCATGTTGTATGCAACGTCCACATTCTCGGGAGCGAACACGAAAATGTTGTTGGCCACCTTCTGAACATTGCCGTTCAGAGCATAGGTAGCGCCGGACATGAAATCGAATATCTTTCTGGCAACGTCTGTCTCCAGGTTCTCCAGATTGATGATGACAGGCTTTTTGGCCTTGAGGCTGTCCACCAGCTTGGGGCTTTCATCGAAGCTTTGGGGCTCGATGACTATCATCTTCATTTCCTTTGTGATGTACTTGCTGGTAGCAGTAGATGCAGGAGCTGCAGGCTGCGGTCTGTTCACGGCAGCAGGCGCAGGTCTCTGTTCGCGGTTCTCGAAGCTGGTCTTCTGATCGGGGATGAACTTTTTAGGTTCCTCCTTGATTTCTTCTTCCAGATCATCCTCATCCACGTCTTCAATGCCGACTAGTTCTTTGAATTTACTGAATAATCCCATTTCACACCTCGTAAATCAATTCTGCTCAGCGTTTCTTAATATCTCATCGTATATCCTGACGTTCCCGTCGGTCTTTATCAAGGTCTCCGAGTCTGTAGATACGATAATATCTATGGTTTTGAAACTGTATTCGCCGTTGATGCTCTGGACATATACGCCCGGCTTAAGGGAAGATGCGCTCTCTCCTTCTGCCTGTATCTCCTGCCAGCTTATGGCGCTGTTGGGCACCACCAGGCCTTCGTAGTTCTGGGTCAGAAGCTTAAGCTTCGTGTACCTGAGCTTGGCGAAGTTTTCGTAATAACGGCTGATCTTGATTATGACCAGCCTGTGATCGTCTTTGTCATAGTATTCGGTGACGGTGCCCTTTATGGCATCCTCTCCGAAATAAAGAGTCAGGCTCTGGTTTAGCTGATACATATCAGCCTTGTCCTTGTCCACCAGAAGGACTGCATACCAGACATTGCTGGTGATAAGTTTGTAGATGGGCTCGTCTTTTTTTGCGACCGCATCCTCTTTCCTGAGGTTTTCGGGCTCAGGCTTGTCCTCGAATATCTGCTGAAGGTCCAGCTGATAAACGGTTTCCATGGTATAGCTCGCTTCCAGGCCGTCAACATAGTAGCTGACGAAGGAAGTGACCGGAGCATAATAGCCCTTGGCGCTGTCTCCTGCCGGATAAATGTCTAGTATCTTGGCGTTTTTTCTTGTCCTTTCGGATTCCTCCGAATAGTATCTGATGCTGCCGTCATCCTCTGCGTATACAAGCCTTTCGCTCCTGATTATGAGGCAGTCTTCCTCGTCTTCAGTCTGGACCTTCCCATAGCTGACGATGGCCGTGGGAGTAAGCGCTCCTGTAATGTCCGGTATCAGATAAATGTATATATACAGACCCGCCGTCAACAACATGAAAAGTATGATCAGCAGCAGTCTGATTTTTTTCTTGGTGGATTCTTTCATAAAAGATATTGTAACAGATAAATACTATATCTTCAACACTTATGAGTCCGAAAGCACCTTATCTAGTATTTTCTTTTCGTCTTTGGTAAACTGATGCGCCTCAGAAAGGAAGCGCTCAAGAAGATCGGGACGCCTTTCCTTTGTAATGCGGAGCGAGTTTTCAAACTGCCAGAGATGTATCAGCTTGTGATTCCCGTTATATAGAACTTCCGGGACTTCCATGCCCTCATATTCTCTGGGCTTGGTGTACTGATCGTATTCCAGCAGTCCTGAATATATGGATTCATCAAGTGGTGAAAGCTCGTTGCCCAGTACCCCGGGAATCATCCTTGATACCACATCCACCAGCACCATGGCCGCCAGCTCCCCTCCGGTAAGGATATAATCTCCTATGGATATCTCCTCCATGGAAAAACGCTCAAGTATGCGCTGATCCACCCCTTCGTAGTGACCGCAGAGCACGCATATCTCCTGCTCTTTGGCCAGCTCCTGCGCAAGGCTCTGATCCAGCACCCGTCCTCTTGGGGACATATAGATGCAACGCAGCTTTCCCGCTCCAACAGAGCTTAGCGCATCGAATGCGGGCTGAGGAGTCATGACCATACCTGCACCGCCCCCGAAGGGCGTATCATCGGTCTTTCTGTGCCTGTCCAGCGTAAAGTCCCTTATATTGACAACGTTAAAGCTGAGAAGGCCTTTTTCTGCGGCTCTTCCCAGTATGCTTTCCGTTATGACCGGAGAAAACATCTCCGGAAACTGGGTCAGTATATTTATCTTCAAAAGAGACTCCAAGCGGACTAAAGGCTGTCCAGACCTTCGATGAGCCGCACAGTCATTACTCTGTTTTCAGTGTCGACATCCAGTATGAATTCCTTCACGGCAGGAAGAAGAAAAGCGGATTTTGCAGGATCTGCGGGGCTTATCTCGTAAAGGTCGTTGGCTGGGTTTTCAAGAACATCGCTGAGAGTGCCGACTACTGTGCCGTCCTCTCTTACGACGCTCATGCCCACCAGATCCTTAACGAAATAGGTATCGCCAGGGTTATCCCAGATATCATCCCTGGAAAGGCTGAGTATCTGCCCCCTCAGGGCTTCCGCAGCGTTTCTGTCGTTGACTCCCTTAAGCTTCAGAACAACCATATCCTTCTGATAGCGGACCGATTCCACGGCGTATTCCCTGCCTCCGGCCATCAGTTTCTCAATAGCAGAAAAACGCGTCTGTTCGTCCGTGTAGGGAAAGACGCGTAGTTCTCCTTTAATACCGACCGGTGCAGTTATCTTGCCCAGCTCAATATAGTCTGCCATCTAGGACACGATCTCGACTGTAACGCTTTTGTTCTGTTTGGTTGCAGCCGCCTTTACTACTGTTCTAATAGCTTTGGCGATACGGCCCTGCTTGCCGATGACCTTGCCCATGTCGGACTCGGACACCTTAAGCTCGATGACCATGGAATCGCCCTTTTCCTCAACAAGCCGAACCTCAACCTGCTCCGGGTTCTGGACCAGAGACCTGGCGATGGTTTCGATTAAACTTACCATGTTGTCACCTTATTCGATGATGCCGGCTTTCTTGAGCAGAACGCGAACGGTGTCGGTGGGCTGTGCGCCGTTGCCGAGCCACTTCTTAGCAGCTTCTTCGTCGATCTTGATGGTTGCGGGGTCTGTCAGAGGATTGTAGTAGCCGATCTCTTCGATGGGCTGGCCGTCTCTCTGTACTCTCTCGTCTGCAACTACCACTCTGTAGAAGGGCTTCTTGTGTGCTCCCATTCTCTTCAGTCTGATTTTAACCATTTTTTCCTCCTATGGTATTAAATAAATAATTCCCTTTTATGTTTTGCGGTGTCTGGCAGACACCACATATATTTAAAGCTTATGCTTTAGAATCTGAATCCTTTGCGGCCCATGCCGAAGCGTTTTCCGAGCTTGCCGCTGTTCATCTGTTTCATCAGCTTTTTGGTGTCTTCGAACTTCTTCATAAGCTGATTTACCTTTGCAACTGTTACGCCTGCGCCGGCGGCTATGCGCTTCCTGCGGCTGGCGTTGAGCAGCTCGGGCTTTTTGCGTTCTTCCTTGGTCATGGACTGGATGATGGCTTCCATGGTCTTTATTTCCTTTTCGCCTGCATCCATCTGGTCCTCGGAGATATTGCCGGAAACGCCGGGAAGCATCTCCATGAGCTTGGAAAGACCACCCATGCTGCGCATCTGTCCTATCTGCTCCAGATAGTCCTCCAGATCGAACTTGTTCTTGAGCATCTTCTGCTCCAGCTCGGCGGCTTTCTTCTCATCGAAGCTCTCCTGGGCCTTTTCGATAAGGGACATCATGTCCCCCATTCCCAGTATTCTGGACGCCATGCGATCCGGATAGAAGACCTCCAGAGCCTCCAGCTTTTCACCCATGCCGGCGAATTTGATGGGACTTCCTGTTACGGCTTTTACTGACAGAGCCGCGCCGCCTCTGGTGTCGCCGTCCAGCTTGGTCATTACTATGCCGTCGATTCCGAGGGCTTCGTGGAATGCAGATGCTGCTGTAACTGCGTCCTGACCGGTCATGGCGTCTACTACCAGCAGGATCTCGTGGGGCCTCAGCTCCTTTTTGATCCTTACAAGCTCATCCATCAGCTCCTCGTCCACGTGAAGACGTCCTGCTGTATCCAGGATAAGGACATTCAGACCCTTCTTTTCGGCCTCTTCTCTTGCGGCTTTAGCGATGAGCACGGGATCCTTGCTGTTCCTGTCGGAATAGACGGGAACGCCTACCTGCTGACCGACTATCTCCAGCTGGTCTATAGCAGCAGGCCTCTGGATATCGCAGGCTGCGAGCATGGGTTTCTTGCCGTTCTTAAGAAGATACAGAGCCAGCTTTGCAGAGCTTGTGGTCTTACCTGTACCCTGAAGACCTACCATCATGATAGTGGTAAAGCCGCTGGGACTGTAGGTGAGTTTGCTGGCGGTACCACCCATCAGCTGGGTGAGTTCGTCGCTGACGATCTTTATGACCTGCTGACCCGGAGTAAGGCTCTGGAGCACATCGGCGCCGAGGGCCTTTTCCTTGATGCTGGCAACAAATTCCTTTACGACCTTGTAGTTAACGTCGGCTTCAAGCAGCGCCAGGCGCACTTCCCGCATCGCGGCATCGATGTCCGCTTCGCTTACTGTGCCCTTGCCTGACAGCTTTCTGAATACGCCATTAAGTTTTTCCGATAATCCTTCGAATGCCATATTGTCTGTTTTCTAGATATTCTCGGCCTTCCAGTTTGCCAGAAGACCCATGGTCTTTTCGTACTTGTCCATCTGCAGCTCAGCCTTTTTGAGACCGTCTGATACTGCCTGCTTGGAGATACCAAGGCTTTCGCCTATCTCGGTGAGAGACAGGTTTTCGTTATAGTACAGATCTACGAACTGCCTCTGCCTCTCGGTCAGAAGATCTCCGTAGAATTCGAACAAAAGGCTCTTTTCACTGAATCTATCAAGCATCTGCCCTTCCTCCTGCCAAATAACACGCATTAGTATAGCATAAAAAAAGAAGCTGTCAAGCACTTTTACTTGACAGCTGAAAATATTTGATTTTCAAGGCTTCAGAGAATTCCGATGTTCTTAAGGAAGCCTTCAACATGCTTCTGATAGCTCTCCGGATCGGTCAGCACGGACATGGCATGATCCGCTCCCTGAATTAGATAAAGCTCGCTGTAGCCCGTAGTGGCTTTCTGCATATCATAGCTGTGCTTCGGAGTGATGAAGACATCCTTTTCTCCGTGAAGGAACAGTATGGGTATCTGATTTCCGGCCAGGCTTTCTATGGGTCTCATATCCCTATATGAATAGCCAAAACGAAGCTTTGCCATGACCGAAGCCACATCCACCATGAATGCAGGCAGCTTCATGTGCTTCACACCCACCTTAAGCACATCCGAAATGTTTGAAAAACCGCAGTCGTCCACGACGAAATCTATCCCGGGTTTCGATTCCAGGCAGGCTATAGATGATGCTCCGCCCAGGGATTCGCCGTGTATTCCAAGAGTTTCAACGTTAGCATAGCGCTTTCTGCAGTCTTCGATCTGTGCCAGCACATCCCTTCGTTCCCTTGCAGAGTATGTGCAGAATGTGGATTCGTTGGCTCCATGCCCTCTCAGATCGTAGACTATTACATTGAAGCCCAGATCCAGATACATTTTACTGTATTTCAGCGCCCCGAAGTGATTGTCCGTATAGCCGTGGCTTACGATCATATACTTATCCGAGGGCTCCGGATTCCTGAGGAGTTCAGTATGCAGCACATATGAATCATAGCTTTCAACAGTATAGTCAGTGACCAGTCCCTGCTGCTGCAGCTTATCGTACCAGTCCAGGCTGTAATGATCCTCCTGCCATTTCCTTGCATGCTCGTAAGTCTGAGGCTGTATTCCCATGGAGAAGCCTGCCATATACCATCCCGCTCCAGCTATTATTACCAGCAATATTAACATAATGATTATTATGATTATCATTATTGATCTCATCCTTTTCATGCTACAGCTTAAGGTCATTATCCTTTATCCAGCCGAGTCTGCGTTCGATACCGCAGAAGACCACGGAAAGAACTGCCGGAAGCACTATGCATATCAGGAGCATGCCCAGCCAGTCCATTCCGCTGATGCCTGCTTTGGTCCCGGCAGCAATATCGCTTACCCAGCCGGTATAAACTCCTATCGGCCCAACCATCCCGCAGGTGCCCATTCCAGAAGTTACTGCAGCTCCATTGTTCTGAAGTCTGAAGACGCAGGTGGCTATGGAGCCTGTGATCATGCTCGCAAGGGTCGGAGCTATCCAGATCTTCGGATTCTTTATGATATTTGACATCTGAAGCATGCTGGTGCCAAGCCCTTGAGATACCAGTCCACCTATGCCGTTCTCCTTATAGCTCATGGCGGCAAAACCCACCATCTGAGCGCAGCAGCCGGCCACAGCTGCGCCTCCTGCAAGGCCGGTAAGGCCGAGGGCTGCGCATATGGCAGCAGACGATATGGGAAGAGTCAGTGCAATGCCCACAAGCGCAGACACGATAATGCCCATAAGGAAGGGCCTGAGCTCCGTGGCCCACATTATAAGGCTTCCAAGAGAGCTGGCAGCTTTGCCGATGCCCGGGGCAATGAGTGCGCTCAGCAGGCTTCCCGAGATTATAGTGACCGCAGGGGTCACAAGTATATCGACTTTAGTTTCCTTGGATACCAGTTTGCCCAGCTCGCAGGCTATTATTGCGATAACGTAGACGGCCAGAGGGCCCCCTGCTCCGCCAAGGCTGTTGCTTGCGGCGCCTACAGCCAATAGAGAAAACAGCACAAGCGAAGGCGCATGAAGCGCATAGCCTATACCCACAGCCATTGCAGGCCCTGCCACGCCTTTAGCGAAGGCTCCGGCCTGGCTGAGCAGCTGTATGCCGAACTGGCTTCCTATGGTATCCAGTATGGTGCCTATCAGAAGGCTGGCAAAAAGCCCCTGGGCCATCGCACTCATGGCGTCTATAAAATAGCGCTTTGCGGATATCTCTATATCCTTTCTCTTTAACAGATCATTCATTGCAAATATCCCTTCAATATTTATCTATCAAAAGCTGTATTTCTTATGTCTCAGATAAAAAAACAGCGCAGTCCCCATCATTGCATGAAAGAATTCGCCCTTCCCGTAGGCTCCGATCACTTCCTCCACAGGCATCATCATAAAGTTCAGAAACTCATCTTCATCAAGCTTCTGCGTGCCGGTCTGTTCCAGTTCTTCGGCGAGATACACATGAAAATGGTTCTTAAACAGAGCTGCATTCGGATTCGTGACACCAAGAAGCGTCAATTTTCCGGCTTTGAAGCCTGTTTCTTCAAGAAGCTCGCGTCTGGCAGCGGTCTCGGGGTCTTCCCCCTCATCCAGAACACCGCCGGGAAACTCCAGGCTCATCGCCTCTGCACCGTGGCGCCACTGCCTTACCATGGCAAACTGTCCCTGGTACTCGGGTATCACCATCACCCATTCCGGAGCCTTTACGGCTATGAATTCGCCTTCGAGCCCCGTCCCGGAAAGCTCAGTCTGCCCCAGCACCTCGAATACCCTGGTCTCAAGCAGGCTGCGGCTTGATTCCACGGTCCACTTAAGCTCGCTGTCCTTCATCTTCATCATCTTCTTCCGACAATCCCTCCATATAAAGCTGGTTTATCTTCTTCTGCGCATGCATCGCAATGTGTTTTTGTACCAGCCTGTCGCGCTCAGCCAGAATAGAAAGCATCTCGTCAGCCACTTCCGCTGCAGGAAGCAGCCCTGCCCTTCCCAGCCAGGCGCACATTCTCTGTGAAGTATACTCAGTTTGCATCTGCTCTGCAATGATCCTTGCAAAATTCTCAGGATAACCTTTGCTGAGCATAAGATCGTAAAGCTTTTCTCCGTTTTCTGTCATATCATATACCGTTAGGCGCCCATCATAAGGACTATGGACATAATGAACATTATAACGGGAAGCAGAATGATTATCCAGATCGGCCCAAGGCCCCTGAGTCCGTATTCCCTGATATAATCTATGAGTTCAATAAGTGGGGCGCTTCTGCTTGCCTTTGCCTGTCCGTGCGGCACGGCAGTTCCGGATTTTTTATCTCCCTTATTCCTTTTGATTTTTATGGGTCTCAGGCTCCCATCGGGAAGTATCTCCCTGAATACAGGATTATCGTACACATCCCGCCTCAGGTAAGCTATCCAGTATATAAAAGTGAATGGGATTGAGATGACCCACCAGATCCCAATATATGTATAATCCGTCTCTGCAGCTGGGTTGCCGGACGCCATGAGCCAGACAATGATCAGCGGCAGCAGATTGAAGAGCAGCGTGCCCAGAAGATTCTTAATAACTCTTGCGGGAGTATAGAAGCGGACCTCCACATTCTTTTCTTCGCCATCGATCATCTCCCTGAACACAGGAACGGCCATTTTTGCGCCCTTGTCCTGTTTTTTATTAGAAGAGGACACCAGCAGCTGCATATGCTTCATCCTGTCCTGTCCGAAGGCGACAAATGATATCAGTGCCACCACTATGCTCATCATACCGGTCAGTTCGAGGCTCTTTCCCCAGATCTGGGTGATGACGGCAATCACAAGCGTGGTAAGTAGAGGCTCTATCCACCAGAACCGCCCCTTGTTTATCTCTTTATGAAGGGTGACAGCCACTGCGCCGGTCTGCCCGTTGACAGCTGCCATAAAGCCCTTCCGGTTTATGACATATACAGGCAGAAGCACCGGAAGCTCCTCCAGCTGGCTGTTCTGAGCATATATGCCCAGGCCTTTTGTCTGCATAGTCTTTTCAACCACAGGAAGATAATCGCTCTCGACCTCATGACTGACTCTTGCCCTTAGCGCATTGTCATTGATATCCTGCATCTTAACTCTATGGCCTGATATATAGCCGAAACTGAACTCCCGAATCTGTTCCCAGTCGAATGGCTCCACAGCATCCAGGACCTCGTTCACAAGCTGGCTGCTGGTATTTACGGCAATCTCGTCTATATAGCCGCCGCAGCGGTACTGCCTGCTGCTGGTATCCCTGAAGACCGTGCACTCTATGGGTCCCCGCACGAACTGGTAAGGAAGGTAATAGCCTTCAAGATCATCGATGTTTTCTGCCACAGCCTTCTTCTCCGCAGCGCTGCCTTTGGAATCCGCCCAGCTTTTAAGCGCATCTGCAGCCTGTTCGCGGGAGATGGCAAAAGGCACTATAAGCTCCGGAAAGCTGTCATTTTCAGTAAAGCTCATCCTTGCAAGATTTGAGCCGCAAAAAGAACACTGGCCCACAGCCTCGCCTTCGGGTATGACTATCCTTGCGCCGCAGCCGGAGCATTTATATACAGCTTTATCTGCTGTTTTGTATTCACTTTTAAGCTGCTCCCTTTTGAGCCTCCGCCAGCCGTCGATGCGCTTATATTCCTCAGCAGGAGGAGTTTCGCTTCCGCAGCTCGGACAGCGGTATACGCGGCCTGCCACATTGTATTTTATCGGAGCAGAGCACTTCGGGCAGTTGAGTTTGATGGGATTTGAGTTTTCCATAGCCGTATTCTCCGGTAGAAAAAGCTGCTTCGGGCCTCTAAAGCTGTTCCTTGATGAAATATGCCTTCACATTGTTTTCCGTGATGAGCACTGACTCCTGATTGAAGAACACGCAGAGGTCTTTTGCTATCTCCGCCACCGTTTTACTCTCCGCATCGATCAGGGACAGCACAAGAGTAGTCTCCTGCGTGTATTGGCCGTCATCATGAAAATAACCGCCCTGAGCTATTGTAAATGAAAAAGGTACATGATAATTCCTGCATACATTCTTAAGTATGCTGATGTATTTTTCAGTTTTAAACTCCTGTTTTAAGGTCTGGGAATCGTTAAGTCCCACATATATCCTGGTCTCTGTCATAAACCGGCCTCGCTAAATAGTATCGATATATCTCTGTCTTTCGTCCTCCGGGACCATGCTTCCGCCGGTAGCCCAGATAATATGGCACGCCCCTTCCAGCTGTTTTCTGCCAAAAGCGGACATCAGCTTTGTCATGTCCTTCAGCTTTATTGCACCCTGAAAAGCCGCGCAGGCAGAGGGCTCGATAAAGATCTTTTCGCTGTCAAGAAGAGCTCTCATCAGTTCAAAAAGCTTTCGGTCCTCTATCGTGACGATGCCTGACAGCAGGTTCTCTACAGCTTTTCCAACAAATTTGGAGGGCCTTCCCACAGCAAGCCCATCTGCGGCGGTCTTACCGCTGAGGCCCACATCCTGCACGCAGATGCCATCCTGCAGCCCTGTTGCCATTCCAAGCAGCATGCAGGGAGCCTGAACGGGCTCCTCAAATATGCAGAACACGTCGTCACCGAATTCCTGCTTCAGTCCGAAGCATATGCCTCCGGGCGCACCACCTACTCCGCAGGGAATGTACACAAACAGAGGATGGGCTTTATCTACAGCTATGCCCTTGTCTGAAAGCTGCTTTTTAAGACGCCTCGCAGCGACAGCATAGCCAAGGAAAAGATCCTGCGAGTTCTCATCATCGACAAAATAGCTATATGGATCCTGCGCAGCCTTTTTTCTGCCCTCTACTACCGCCAAGCTGTAGTCTGTCTTATATTCAATGACTGTTACACCTTTGGAGCGCAGCAGATCCTTCTTCCACTGCCTTGCATCTTCAGACATGTGCACAAAAGCACGGTATCCTATGGCAGCGCTCATGATGCCAATGCTAAGGCCAAGATTACCCGTTGACCCGACATGGATGGCATAGCGGCTGAAAAACCGCCTGGACTCATCAGTATCAAAAACCCTGTAATCATCCTTAAGCAGTCCGCTCTGAAGCGCCAGCTCTTCAGTATGCTTAAGGACCTCGTATATGCCTCCTCTTGCTTTTACAGAACCGGCTATGGGAAGCTCGCTGTCCTGCTTAAGAAACAGCCTGCCCTCCAGTTCCGCTCCGAAGCGTTCATTCAGCAGCTGCTTCATGGCAGGGATCTCAGTCAGCGGAGATTCTATGATCCCTTGGGATACTTCAGTCTCCGGAAAGCGCTGCGCTATAAAAGGAGCAAAGCGAAGAAGCCTGGCTTCTGCATCGTCGACATCCTTATTATCCAGAGGAAGGCTTCCTGCTGCCTCATCAAAAGGCAGAAGCTTAGGGTTCTCCCATACTGTTTCTCTTGCAGCTTTAACATCCTCAAGCTGGGGAAAATATGTTCCTTCCATTCAGTTTTCTCCTAATCGTTCTTCTTAAGCGAGCTGCAGCCTGTAGGCATCATGGTCATATTGTTTTATCAGATGCGTATTTTTAAAGTATATCATCTCTATGTTCAAAAATAAAATAAAGCTCAGATATAACGATCGCATTAATCAGAACTTTATATTCAGAGCCGTTATTCATCGAACATGCTCAGCTGATGGTCCTTTTCGGGAAGCGTGCCCATATATCTGAAGCATTCGCCGGGATCCGACATGATGCCGTTCCTGCTGCATATGCTTCTGAACAGAGTCATAAGCCTCTCTGCATTCGGGCTTGGAAGCTCATAAGCATTTCCGTAGCGCTCGATATATTTTCTCTTAAGCCCGGGGAAATGCCTGTCCAAAGCCTCGTAATAATACTCCCTGTCCCCTGCTCTTAAGGTCAGCCCCATGTCAAAGCAGATAATACCCTTTACTCCTACCCGGACGCATTCGTTAAGTATGGCGGTAACATTCTCCTCCGTGTCATTTATGAAAGGCAGTATGGGAGTCAGCCATACCACCGTTGGAATGCCCCTCTTCTGCATCTCCTCCAGCACCTCTATGCGGCGCTTTGTATTGCAGACATTGGGTTCGACAATGCTGCAGAGCCTGTCATCCCAGGTGGTGAGAGTTATCTGCACTACACATTTGGCGTTCCTGTTGATATCATCCAGCAGATCTATATCCTGAAGTATGCGGTCAGATTTGGTCTGTATTGCCGCACCGAAGCCATATCTTCTTATGATCTCCAGGCACTTCCTTGTCAGCCTGAGCTGCTCCTCGCAGTGCATGTAGGGATCGGACATGGAACCTGTGCCTATCATGCATTTCCTGCGCTTTGACAGCAGCGCCTGTTCCAGCAGCAGAGGAGCGTTCTGTTTTACTTCTATGTCTTCAAAAGCATGGGTAAAACCGTAGCAAAGGGATCTGCTGTCGCAGTAAATACAGCCATGGGTGCATCCGCGGTAGATATTCATCCCATAGTAGCCGTCCTTACCCGTCAATAATCCTTTTGCTTCTACAAAATGCATCAATGCTCCTGTCCGGCGATAGTTTTCTATTTTTTATCCGTCAATGACGTATGCTGCAGCTTTGGAGAATTCTTCCCCTGTTCCGCCTTTGTCACTGAACAGTTCTCTTGTGTATCCTATGCCCTTCTCTGCCATGCAGATCTCAAGTATGCACAGAAAAATGCCAATATCTATGCGGTTAAAGTAATTTGAGACCTGAGGTATCATTCCCATAAGGCCGGATTTCCGGTGCCTGAATACCGTAAGCAGCTTTCCGTCATTTCTCACAAACCAAGGCTGACTGTTTACAGCGCTCGGAGCGTATCTGGCAGTCTCAGCTATGCCAAGGCTTTCGCCCTCCCATATCTCAGAAAGAGCTTTGCGCTTCACCCCGGACATATCCTTTCTGAAGGCGGACTCATCCCTGACCTTACGGATGGCTATCATGATGACATAATCCAGTCCGTCAAAGCTGCGCTGATCGGACTTTCCCAGACCGTACCACAAAGAACCGATACCGCGGTCCACCAGGTACAGATCCAGCTGCTCTCCTATGAAGCCCGCGTTCATAAGGTAGTTATCCTTCTTCTCGCTGTAAATGAGTATGCAGTATTCAGCGCCTTGTCTGCAATTCACATCCTTCGCAGGAACTATTCTGATAGCTGTCCTGATATCCGGATAAAGCTTTTCGAAGCTGCCAAAGGCATCCCGGATCTCTTCAAGCTCTGCTTCGGTTATCCTGTCATCTCCGGCATTGTCAAACTTGTGAAAAGATCTCCGCTTAAAAATATCTTTGTAATACTTTGCGTCCATACTTTTGATCACCTTGATGCATTCTTAAGAACCTGCTGCAGAGTGGCCATCATGTTTGGGACATCCAGGGGCTTTGCGATATGGCCGTTCATACCTACTTTTTCAGCCTTATTTATGTCCTCCTGGAATGCATTTGCCGTCATTGCTATGATAGGAATGGATGCAAGACCCTTATCGGGGAGACTGCGGATAGCCTGGGTTGCCATATATCCGTCCATTACGGGCATCTGTATATCCATCAGGATCACATCATAGTATCCCGGCTCGGATGCTGCGGTCATATCAAGAGCGATCTGCCCGTTCTCCGCAGTTTCAATCACGAATCCCGCCTGATCCAGCAGCAGCTGCGCGATCTCCATGTTGATCATATTGTCTTCGACCAGCAGCGCCCGCATGCCTTCAAAAGATATCTCAGGATTTTCATTTGCAGGAATATCCTCCACCGGCTCCGCAAACGGCAAGTCTACAGTAATAGTAAACTCCGTACCTTTTCCCTGCTCGGTCCGGACGTCTATACTGCCGCCCATCATGTCGACGATCCTTTTCGTGATCGCAAGACCGAGTCCTGTACCCTGTATCCTGCTGACTGTCGAGGTCCGTTCACGCTCGAAGGGAACAAACAAACGCTCCGCAAATTCCCGGCTCATGCCGATGCCTGTATCTTTTATACGTATCTCATAATGGCCGGCAGCTTCGTCTGAACCAAGCTCCTTCAGCTTAAGGGACACGCTGCCGTTTTCCTCTGTAAACTTTCCGGCATTGCAGAGGAGATTCATCAGAGCGCGGTCAAGCATGACCTTATCGCAAAGCACCCATTTATGAGAAACCTCGCAGGACACGGATAATCCGATGTTTTTATCCTCCAGCTGCACCCTGACCAGATCGCTGGCTTCCTTTATACAGCTTTCAAGATCAACACAAGTCGGTTCGAGGCTCAGCTTTCCGCTTTCGATGCGGCTCATATCCAGCACGTCGTTTACGATCTCCAGAAGCTGACGGCCTGCTATATCTATCTTGCCGATATATGCGCTCTTTTCCTCGGATGTGACACCCTCCTGATTGGCCAGCGTAGTGTATCCTATGATGGCATTAAGCGGAGTGCGTATATCATGAGACATATTGGACAGGAAAAATGTTTTCGCCTTGCTGGCCTCTTCGGCAGCAGAGAGCCTTACCTCAAGCTGCTCATTCTCACGGATCCGCTCAAATGTGCGCTTGATCAGAACTAGCATTACAAATACGAAAATGCTTCCGCCGAAAAGTATGCCCGCCATGACCAGATCAGGCTTTCCGAAAATGCCGACGATAAGATAACCAATGAAAAACATGACCAGAAGCCATATCGGAATGTAGAAAAGCTTCTGCTCCCTGTCCCAGTTGCCGTGTTTCCTGACATCTCTTGAAAAACAGATATATCGGTAAATGTTGTAAGCCATCAGCGCGCTGCCGGCATATATCATCAGATAAAGGATAACAGTCTTCATAGCTGGGATCAGTCCTTGTCTATTACTTCTATATCATTAACTAATATCCGCAGGATAAGCCTGCATCTACATAGCCCCCTTGCGGGTGAGAACCACCCATACGGTCTTGAACAGGATGTGGATATCCTGCCTGATGGACCAGTTTTCTATGTATTCTCTGTCCAGACGCACGACAGTATCGAAGTCGCGTATCTTGCTGCGGCCGCTTACCTGCCAGAGACCTGTGATCCCGGGACGAGTGGACATCCTGGAGCGGTGGAAGGGTTCGTAGCGTTCCCATTCGTCCACCGTTGGCGGACGGGTACCGACCAGAGACATGTCACCCTTAAGAACATTGAAAAACTGGGGGAATTCATCGATTGAAAGATCGCGTATCCATCCGCCCACGCCCTTTTTCCACTTTCCGTTGCGAAGCTGTTTCTGCCCGATGATGCGAGGGTCGTGCTCCAGCTTGAACATGAGCTGATCCTCCTGACCTGTCGACTGCGCGATCTGCTTCTTGCGAGATTCCGCATCCATATACATGCTGCGGAACTTGTATATCTTGAACTTCTTACCGTTTTCACCTATGCGGATCTGTGAGAAGAATATGGGGCCGGGATCAGACAGCCAGATAGCCAAGCCTACAGGGATAGTGAGTATAACGGTTATCAGCGAACCGACCAGCCCTCCTGCGATGTCCATGAGCCGCTTGAGCAGAACATCGCGGCCAGTGATATATCCAAGCGAGGTGGTGATGGTCAGATTACCACAGATCCACTCCACGTTTTTATGTCTTGATTCGAGATCGTCCAGATTCGAGAGAGCTGTATGGATGGTGATTCCCATGCGCATGAGGCTGTTTATCAGCTCTACGGGCAGATTTGCCTTAGGCGGCACATCCAGATACACCTCATCCACCCAGTGATTCGTCAGATACTGCTCCAGCCCATCCTCTGTAGCAACTATTGGTATGGTTCCTACCTCCGGATACTGGTCTATGAGCTGACGGAGAGCGTTCTGCGCTTCCTCCTCGGAAGGATCTGATCCCATCAGCGCGATGCCGGTAAAACGGTAAGTCCCGTAATTCGTACGGAGAATGCGCGGAATCACGCTGGGTATCTGCGATGGTTCAAGCGCGATCAGAAGTGAATGCCTGTTGAGTATGTGGTGCTTCTTCTTCAGAAAGCTCTTATAAGCCTGCCTCATTATGTAACAGGTAAAAAGGTACAGAGGAATGGCATAGAGCGCTATCCTCGACAGATCGGTCTCGGATGCCTGGCTCAGAAGACGGAAAACCAGAAGGATGAGTACCACATGACCCGTCTGGCTCAGAAGCCTGACCATTTCGTCCCAGGGCGAATGATGCAGCACGCTGTGATAGGTATCCAGGACTATCATAACGACCAGATTTACCAGAACAGCTTCCAGGACCATGCGCCAGAAGAAGCGGGAAACCAGCACACCTTCTTTTTCGACGAGCAGGAACCCAACAAGAAGTCCGATAAAAACGCAAAGATTATCCAGAAGCATGAAGTCTATGTGCTGAGACCAGCCGCGTACTTTTCGTTTATACATTTTCCACACCTGCCTTATTTGATCCGGATGCTTTTTCGTCCTGTCTGACCCTGGCGGCGCACAGAAGCACCGCCGGCAGATACAGCCGCAGCTTTAACAGGAGGATAACAGCTCCCACCTTCGGGGGCAGACCCTTCAGATTTACAAATGACAGCATCTCCGACTCCCTGAGCCCATCCTTCAGATGCTTCGAAGCCTCCTTAAGAGAGGGCTCGGATGCAGCGCGCCACTTTCCTGTACGGATAATGAGCATGGCCGCGTATTGGTTGAGCTGACGGCCTATAGATGCTCCCAGGCCGCTCATATGCTCCCGCATATAGCGTACCAGGTACATGAAGCTTTTGGTGAGAAGATTCTCCCTGCTTTTTGCGCGGATGGAATCTTCGTTTGTTTTATTGTACATATACAGATGCTCATTGCATATATATACGTTTTGGGAATACAGAAGGCATTCGTAGGTCATGGGAACATCGGTAAAGACCCGTATCCTCTCTTCTTGGGTATAGTGCTCTGCAATAAGCTCCCTTTTAAAAGCCTTATCCCAGGTGTGAGCCTGTATTACTCCCACCTGAAGCCCTCTGCGGGTGTCTGTCAGAAGATACGGAAAGACTTCTCTTTCCAGTCTTTCCCTGTCGTAATACCCTTCCGGGACATTGTTGACAGTTTCCTCAAGATGATCCTCATATACGTTGTAAGCTGCGAAAAGCACTATATCGAGGGGCTCGGGAGACTCTTCGACTCTATCGCAGATAAACTGCAGCATGTTTTCATCTGCCCAGTCGTCGCCGTCCAGTATGCATACATAGTCCCCTATTGCAGCCCTTATCCCTTCGTTGCGGGCGGAGATCAGTCCTCCATTGGTTTTATGTATGACCTTCACCCGCTGATCAAGGGCGGCGTATTCGTCGCAAATCTTAGGACAGCCATCCGGTGAGCCGTCATCGATCAGAAGCAGCTCAAAATCCGGATAGGTCTGAGCAAGTATGCTGTCCACGCATTTCCTCAGGTATTTCTCCACATTGTAAACAGGTACGATCACGCTGATCATTCTTTATCCCCTCATTCTATCGCCGGCGCCTGAAAACAGCTTTGCGCGCAGGCGCAGCAGTTTAATCATTCTGCTTTCTTTGCTCCTCCGCCTCTGGACAGCAACGTCCGCTTCAGCTGGGAAAGACTGTCCCTGAACACCGGGTTACGTCCGTATAGAGCGAAGAAGAAAACATTAGGCACCAGAAAGCTCACTGCGGCATTAACAAAAAGCGCAGCCCATACATTCATTTTAAACAGTGAACATACAAACCAGGAGGCCGTGCAGGAAATAAGCGCAAGCGCTGACATCCCGCAGAAGAGCCTTATATACTTTCCCATGGATTCACGGGGATATACCTCGTGGAACAGATTTCGGAACAGCCAAGGGATCTGAATGAAGACAATGGAAACGATCGATGATATCAGTACACCGTAAAGTCCTATCCAGCGGACTGTCAGAAGGTTAAGGCTGAGATTCGCAAGAGCTGCAGTAAGGGGCCTCCAGCGGTCTATTCTCCATATGCCCGCTGCATCCTTGAACATATTGATCAGCTTGTTGGCGCCCATGGAATAGTAATAGACTACAAAGCAGAACACCAGCCCCACGGCCAGCATGTTTTCCTCACCCATCCATATTTTTATAAAGGGCTGATAAAGACACAGCAGCATGCAGCTGCTTACGTTAAGCACCCAAAGGAAAAGGAGGCTTATCTTTTCAAGATCCCGGTAATTTGCTTCCTTGCTCTCCATTACCAGCTTGTTGCCCACCCCGGCCATGCAGGCGTTGAGAAACACGACCAGCATCATGCGAAGGGCTGTGATAATAAAATAATAATTCTGATAAAGAGCAAGAACGGTCAGTCCCATGAAGGCGGAGATGACCACTGTATCGGCGGCATCGAAGACCGTAGCGGAAAGCTTGGAGGTGAACAGATCCCGAACTCTGCGGAAGATATCCAGCGTTTTATCCTTTGGAAGTTTGCCCTCGGGCACATACATCGGATACATTTTCTGAGCGCACACCGCCGTCAGAAGGTTGATGAGGATCTGGCTCAGCAGCTGGACTGTCAGATAAAGATAATAATTGCGTGTATATATAAGGATCAGGATCTTCAGGGTATATTCCGTAACCCGTACGATCAGGCTGACCTTGCTGATGATATCCCGCCTCTGATGCGCCTGCAGCAGACTGCTCTTATATGCGAACAGCCAGTAGGTCAGTACTGTATTTCCCAGATTCATAAGGAACAGGACATAAAGGTTCATGTCTGATGGGATGTCGCTCCTTATCAGACTCCTTAGAACCGGCATCAGAGCAAATCCCATAACAGCGACGATCAGACCTATTATCCTGTAAAGGGTACGATACAAACGCAGCAGAGCGCATATTGCAGGAGTATCTTCCTCGGCTATGGGTTTGTACATGCTGAATACCATGGCGCTGCCCACACCCAGCTCCGCCAGGTTCAGAAAGGACAGAAGCGATTTGAATAAGCCGTTCAGTCCAAGATACTCAGTTCCGAGATAATGGAGCATGACCGAGCGTATGACAAAAGGAAATAGCATGTTTACTATTTCCATAGTCCCGTCAAACACAATGTTTCTTGCCGCGTTTTTAGTGCGTTCAAGCTTCATAAGGTTTGCTGTGATCCTTTCCCGGTCTTGTTCCTGAGTTTTCCTTCAGGAAACTATCAATATTTGCTCTGGATATGCTCTGGCTGTATGAACAGGCTCAGCCCTCCAGCAGACTTCTGTACAGTCTGTCAGTCTGCATAGTGATCTCCTGCCAAGTGTATTTCGATGAAACCACTTTTTTAGCTTCACTGCGGCTTGCTTCCGCCTTCTCGGGATGATCACACAGGTCCTGCAGAGTATCGCGCAGGGCTTCCACATTACCCTTCGGGAAGGTAAAGCCGCAGCCATCCATTACATCTGCGCACTCACCGATATCAGAGGTAACGCAGCAGCAGCCGTAATTCATGGCCTCAAGCAGAGTAAGGGGCATGCCCTCAAGATCGCTGGGCAGCACATAAAGGTATGCGTTGCTGTACAATTCCTCCTGTATGCTTCCCTGCTGAAAACCGGTGAATATGACAGAGGGGTCATCCCCTGCCATCTCATACAGCCGCTTAACATATGCATCCGTATCCGATGTACCGCCTACTATCACAAGTTTTTTGTCCGTACGGAGCATCTTATATGCTTCGATCAGGTAGTGTATTCCCTTTTCCGGCACCAGCCTGCCCAGGAACATTATATATTCACGGGGCGCGAGGCCGAACTGTTCTGTTATCTCGCATGCAGGCTTTGGCTCTGCCGGGTCGATGCCGTTAGGGATAAGGACGGTCTCCCGTCCGTATTTCTCAAGAAAATAATTCTGTACGCCCTTGCTCAGAACGATGATGCTGTTGGCGTGGCGTACAGCCGCCTTCTCACCCATCATAATATACGCAGAAGCGAACCTCCCCCACTTCTGACGCATATGGTCAAGTCCGTGAACTGTAACAACAACCTTCTTGCCAAGCAGCCTGGGAAGCCAGCAGATGACGCAAGGTCCCTCAGTATGGAAATGGACAAGATCATAACGACTGAAGGCTGCCATTATAGTGGCAAAAATCGAAGAAGTCATTGCCGCCAAGCCGCGGCGGTCTATGGTCGGTGCCCATATCAGACGGACACCCCGGTATTCCTTATCCAGTTTCCCTTTTTTTCGGAGCTTTTTGAACTGTCTGTTCGTCCGGTTATAACAGGTTACGTCATATCCTATCTCCGCCAGATGCGGCGCAAGATTGCTGACAACGACCTCTACCCCGCCGTCTCTGGAGGGAATGAATTTATGGCCGATCATAGCGATCTTTTTTGTCTTCTGCATTTCGTTCATTACACTCGCTCCGCCATATTCAGGTAGATCTCCTGCAGCTTTTTTGCTTCCTCGTGAATATCATAACCCGCCTGGCGGACTATGTCTATCCCCTGCATCCGGTCGGCTTCCTGCTGTCTTTCCGCTATGATCGCCAAGGCCCATTCGGCGTCACCGGCCTCAAGGGAGATCCTGTGCGCCTTAGGAGAAAGCACTATCTCATCGGTAACCTTGTCCGAGAAGAAACATGGAAGACCCGCTGCCTGAGCCTCAATACCGACCACGGGAAGCCCCTCAAACAGAGATGGAAGCACAAAGCAGTCCATTGCCTGATACCATTCGCTGACATCAGACATCTGCCCAAGGAAGAGGGTTTTATCCTGTATGCCCAGGGTCTGAGCCTTTTCCTTCACGGACTGCTCAAGCTCCCCTACGCCTATCAGTGCAAGGCGCGCATCGGGGACAGCTTTCAGCAGCTCCGCAAAAATGTCGAGGAGGCGGCTGTGGTTTTTCTGCAGGTTGAACCTGCCCACATGCCCCATCACAAAGCAGTCTTTCAAACCGTTTTCCCGCCGTATGCGTTCCCGCACCTCAGGCTTGAATGCAAATCTCGAAACATCTATGGCGTTCCGCAGGATAAAGCCGGACTCCTTCCAGCGCTTTTCACCGTAATAGTAGATACCTGCGTCTCTGCCGCAGCTCCAGTAGTCCGTAGCAGCACCTGGGAGCAGCTGCTTGCAGACCATCTTCAGAGGATACTTGTAATCCTTTATGATCTGTGTGTTGTGCGCATGGGCGATCCGGACCCGTATACCCGCATCCTTAGCGCTCTGCAGAGCATAATAGCCCATGGCTTCGTTGTGCGCGTGGACGATTTTTATCTCGGGATCGTTTTTCAGCAGCTCTGCCACATATCGTCTGTATTTGGGATAATGCAGCGGATTGAGACCGGGGCTTACAAAGACCCGTCCTCCCATGCTGCGTATCTCATCGTCATATTCACCTGGCACTGCTTTATTGGCCAGAAAGTCGAACTGTATCCGGTCTCTATCTATCTCACGGTAATAGTTCATCAGCATGGTTTCGATCCCGGCGCGGGCCATATTGCTGACGGAATGAAGAACACGAAGCATTTTTCAATTCCTCCTGTTGCTTTTCTTTTACTTTCCTTTGCCCATGCGGCTGATGATCTGATAAGTGCGCTCGCAGTTTTGTTCATCCCGGACCGGATAGAAAGCATCCAGGCGGTTCCGGTATTCCTTCTGCATCTGAAAGTCATTTCCGGCGCATTCATAAATGGCGTCCATAAGAGCCTCCTCGGTTTCCACCACCGGTCCGAAGCCATGCTCCTCGTAGGAGAAATAGCCCTTCTGATAATGGTATTTCAGAAACTCCTCCATATCGAACTGATAGTAGATGACAGGCTTTTCCATATACCCGGCATCGAAGAACACACTCGAATAATCCGTAACAAGCAGGCTGCAGCGCATAAGAAGCTCCTGGACGTCGTAATCCTTCCAGCTAGCCAGAATGATGCGCTCTGAAGGCGAACTGAACTTATCAAGTTCCTTCTGAAGCTCAATGTGAGGATAAAAGATAAGCTTCAGATCCTTCTCCTCAAGGAGGCTCAGCAGGCGGGGATTCTCCAGCATGGACTGAAAGTGCCTGTAAAATGCAGTCTCGCGGAACTGCTCCCCCTGGGGATACTGCCAGCCGCGCCATGTGGGCATCACCAGTATCTCATTTGAAGGATGGTTTTCGCGCATAAGATTATCAAAGCGGCACAGCCCGGTATACTGAACGACTCCTTCAGGGAAGCCGAATTCCGAAACAAGGTAATCGTATTCCATCTTTCCGCCGCTGGCGAAAAAATCTACCTTAAGTGTTGGATACCGCATCCACTTCATTTCATCCTTTATGATACCATGCTGCAGGAATATCTCTTTCCCTCTGGGATGTATCCCGATCTGACGCAGATGGTAGTAAGCCATAAGATCCGGGGCAACAGGCTGTACATGGGTGCTGATCAGCATGTCAGCGGCCAGATACATAAGATAGTGACGGACAGATCTGTATTCAACGGTCCTGCCAAGCTTTGCGACTTTGTCAGAGTCAGGGCTGGAACTGTCTATCACAAAGCATGAATTGATCTCCGGATGCTTTTCCCGCAGGTAACGGAAAAACCAGTATGCATTGTCCCTGGCATCGAAACCGCGTTCCATCACCAGCCATAGATTCTTGTATTCTTTATTCGTTCTTCTGAGTACAGCGGCAACCGGCCGGAGCACTGCCAGAAGAAACACATTTTTCAGATAGACAGGCAGCCGCCTCAGCATATTAAGCATTTCCGACTCTTCCTCCCTTTTCTATAAGCCAGATCTCATCGGCCAGTTCCTTTGCCGTCGGCGCTTCCCATCGCTTTGCATCCGCGGTTTTGCTTATATGGTAGCTGTAGCTCATGGGGATCAGCCTCAGACCTATGCAGCTCCAGAAATAAAAAGCGGTATTGTCTGTAAGATATGTCACCGTCATATAGCAGAGTATAGCCATATACAGCATGCCGGTCTCCGTGTCGTGCCGAGTCATCCAGTAAGCGGGATACAGTATGTAATTGATGCCTGCCCAAAGGGTGAAGCCCATAGCTCCAAGTTCGATAAAGACCTTTAAAATATCGTTGTGCAGCGGGTAAGCGCGGTTGATAATGCCTGCGGCGTGCCACTTGTTCACCAGGTCTGTCACCGCTTCGAAGCCCAGCCCCTTCCAGAAAGGCGAAAGCTCGTAGTAATCGTTGGGGAGGCTCCAGAGCACATCGCGGCCCATCATGTCTATCCCATGAGATTCAAGAAATGCCACAAGTATGCCCGACCGGGTCAGATAGAGATAGACATAGAAAAACAGGAAGAGTATGACTCCTGTTGCCATAACAAGCTTCCTGGGTTTTCCGGTAATGCGGAGAAACTGTATATATAAAAACACGAGAAGGACAGCCGGAATGGTGCCGCGCTTAAGTCCCAGCAGGATGAAAAAGAGTGAAAGTATGATGCAGGCACGCCTCAGCCGTCTCTCCTGCCCGGTACTTTTCGGAGCGAAGAGCACATAATAGATAAAGAACTGCCCGAACAGGAAGGTTATGTCATGGATCTCCAGCGCCCGGACAAAGCCCTCGGCGTTTCCGAAGGTGACTATGCAGGTGACCACGGAGATGATACTTTCTTTAATGCCATACTTGGGCATTTCCAGCAGCATTATCGCGGCATTGGTGGCGCACATGCTGAAAAACAGGTAATTTATCGCCCTGTCTTCGAATAAATAACACATGAAGACAGAGTAGATGATAGTTATAGTCTGAAACAGTATCTTCTGCCCTGCTCTGCTTATGGAAGCTGCATTTGATAGATCCGTGACCCATATGTACATGCTGACCACAAGATAAACGGCTATCAGCAGCAGGAATATGGGAAAGTAGCTCATGGCTTTTCTGAGCCTGCCGAAATCAGCGCTTACAAGAAAGTTAAGGAAAGCGCAGACTATAGTCCCAAGGGCGATTGCCTTAGGCAGTCCCCCGTAAGCGTTATTCAGGACCTTCCAGTCTCCGAGACCCGCGAGGATGGTGCAGGCAACAGCAAGAAACGCAACAAAAGCCGGGCATTCTTTTCTCGGGTTTTGCAGCGTCTCACTGTTTGCAGCTTTCCTCAAAAGTCTGTTGTCAGTCACTGGCTCCTCTCCGTTACCTATTACATCGCAGGGTCCTTCTGCAGCCTATGCCTTGCTCACGCCGGAAGCCTTTTCCGGTGCAGTCGCAGCATTTTCCGAACGCACCCTCTGTATGGCAAGCCTGAGCAGCTCTCTGATCTCAAACACGCTGTCCACGCTGGAAACTGCTTTGCCATAGGTATAGTCGATGCTGTATTCAGGATTCAGCTTATTGTATTTCTCCACCTGACGAGCTAATGCTTCAAGGATAACATCCAGCTTTTCATGCGAGCATTCAGGGAAGAAGGCGTAGAAAACTCCGCTTCCGTTGTACCCCACAAAGCCGTAAAGGTCTCCAAAGCCCTTCAGTATCATTGCGAAATCCTTCAGCACTTCGTCGCCTGCAGCGCGTCCGAATTTAGCTGACAGACTGCTGAGGGAATCCATCTTTAATGCCAGGCAGGAGAAATTATCATCCAGAAGCCTGTCTGACCAGCCATCGATATAAACATCGCAGCTGGCCCTGTTGGGCAGCTGGACGGTCTTGTCTGTATAGCGGAAATAGTCGATAAAGTCAAGGGCTCTGCCAAGCAATACGGCCCCCACGCCGCCCACCAGCGCAAACAATATGATGGCGATGGCAACATAAAGTTTAAGGTTTACAGTAGGCTGAACGCTTATGCTGCTGATCATCGACAGATAATTCGCGCTGAGCTGACGGTTCAGTTCCTGACCGGTATTTTCCACATAACGATAGTACTCAGTTGCCATACCGACGCAGTGATCTATTTTGCTGCGTATCTCCTGAGGACTGTAACTCTTCCGGCCCTGCGCGTGGAGATCGTCCTTAAAAACCGACAGCAGGTATTCCTTGTGCGCCTTCTCGATAGTTCTCTGATGGATATCGATATTCAGGTTCACATACTCCTTGATGAGTCCGTCATATGTCGTTTCCTTAGTGACGGAATCGCTGTCCTTTTCCACATTCCTCAGGATGTATTCCATTTCGCTGCTGGGATTGTCCGATGAATGGTAATGGTAATCCATCATTTCCTTGCTGCGTTCGCTGTAATTATCGATAAGAGCTTTAAGAGAAGCGGCGCGCGCCTCCCTGTTTTCGATATACAGCTGCATATCCTCGCAGTCTTTTGTCAGCTGGCTCACCAGAAGATCGATATCGCCTGTTTCCGCATCGCTCAGGATAGCAGCGTACAGGCTTGGGATCTCGTTATTGTAAAGATAGTTGTAGATATTATACAGATCACTGTAGGTGTAACCCGTTTCAACTGACCGGAAATTAGGGTAAGAAGCTCTTTTGTCCAGCAGATAATCCATCATTTCGGAAACAGAATTCTCCAGCACCTGCGCGCTTTCCAGATAGTCGTAATTTCCT